>Ga0193752_1000112_pt1 | contig 109010 bp, 190 predicted proteins | sample H1c1metaG_FD_144924 | JGI IMG/M metagenome (GOLD analysis project Ga0193752, IMG submission 144924) | Soil microbial communities from a riparian zone of the East river system, Colorado, United States - H1c1 | ecosystem: Environmental > Terrestrial > Soil > Riparian zone | place: USA: East... | reverse complement strand
GGTCTTCCAGGCCTTCGACCAGCTCATCACCGAGAAGTACGATGGTCAGAGCGAGTCGAAGGTTTTGCTTTCGGAAGCCCTGCTTCGAATCACGCAGTTGGATCCGACCCTCAACGAACATTCGGCCCTCTCGAACAAGGGCTGGCTGAACGTCGAAGGGCACTATCGAGCAGCCGGCTGGTACGTGGAGTACTACAAGCCGGACTACACTGAGAACTGGAAGTCGTACTATCTGTTCAAGAAGAAGGGCGCGTTCGAGCGCATCTTCGGACAGAAGCTGCGGTTCGCCTAACCAGCAGCCTTCAGGGTCTCGGTGAGAGTGACAGGCTTCTTCCCCCGCTTGATGCCCTCGAGCAAGTAGTACTCGAGGGTCTTCTGGCGGGACCAACCTAGACGAGCCGCCTCTTTGTCCAGGAACTCCCGGAGTTCGATGGAGAGGCGGACTGAGGTCGGGTTGTACTTCATGACGCCGTCCTTTTCCTGCCACTGAATCGGCTCCCCTTCAGGGTGCCGGGATTTGACCGCCTCCTCTTTGATGACTCGGGGAACCAGTTGCAAGTTCTCGGGGAAATCTCCGTCCTCGGGACGGATTCTGTGCAGATCACTGTCGGGTGGCAGCATTCCTCCGATGGTGAGCATCATCACTGCCTCGCCAAGAGGCAGGTAGACCTCGCCGTAGAGAACCTGGGCACCCTGGGACTTCGAGAATACGAAGGACGGCTTCGGACGTGGCCCGTCTTCTTTGGGCCAGTGCTTCGCACACCACCGCTGCCCGCCCTGTGCATGGAACGAGCACTGGACGCCGGTAGTCTTCGTGATGGCTTCACAGGTCGTAGGCTGCGGCGCTTGCTCAGCCGCAGCCCACAACTCGTAGGGATCAGAGTAGCTGGCAATGGTCAGGCTCATAGTCAGGATGTAGTCGAAATGTAGTTACCCGTCAAGTTGATCCACGCGCATGAAGTAGCAATGAAAGTCTATAAAGAGGAGACGAGATGATCGCCATCATCCTTGGACAGAGCGAGAACGATCAAATTCGGAAGGCGATGTACACCGCGCACGAACGTCGTCGAACAGTCCAGAATCCCGTCAACGACGACGCGTGCTTCTTCGAACTGGTAACGATCGACGGGCGAGGAGTTCTCATCGCCTACAGCGTCGACGCGAACAACGACGAAACCGCGTATCGTCGCCATCTCTCGGTCAGTCTGCGCAGCAAGCAGACGGTCCCGAGTTCCCTGATGGCCATGCTCACCCACGTCTTCGGTTTCGAAAATCCAACACTGGGGACCATGGAGTCGGATCCCGAATTCGTGGTCCACGCCCTGGAACTTTACAACGAGAACAAGGAGCCCCGATGAACGCCCTCCTCCTCGATCGAGAAGTCGTGTCGCGCGTTGTCGAGATGATGATCAACGCCAATAGGATCCTGAAGCCCATGTGCGAGATGACGGAAGAGGACCAGAAAGCGCTTTCTCAAGTCTTCGACCTGGACCTCAACGCCCTTCAGGTCCATGTCTCGGTGAGCCTCATCGTGGAGCACATCGACTGGGTCTCCCCGAACTTCGAGCAGAATCCAGAGCTTCTCGGAAAGACCTGGCTCAGACATCTGCGGATCATGGTGAATACAGGTCCATCGATGGAACCGATCACCGGCGCCTTCGTGGAGATCTTCAATTTCAAAGACCCGTACCTATGGGTTCAAGACAACATGACCCACATTGTGGAGCCGGTTCCTAGTGGTGAACCCGGAGAAGCCTAAAGGGCGACCCACTCTAGCCGACGGGAGATTCGGTCTAGAAGTAGGCGCGGTTACTCAAGGGTTTCACCCGAACTGTATTCATAATGTAGTCGAGCTCGAAAGAGAGGTACCGATGGACCAACAGCCACTCTTCCTCACAAAATTCGCCTTGGCCCGAGTTCTCAAAGAATTCGCCCTGGCGCTCGGACTCAACGAGGTGATGGCTGATGTCGCTGCCCAAGCTCATCTTCAGATCAGTCCGAGCGCCCAGAGGTGGTCGGACTTTCTCGAGCACAATTGTGGGGTTTGTAGAATGCAACCGAACACCTGCTACTTCCTAAACCCCACGACTGCAGACTACCTCCCGGAAGGAGCTACGCCCGAAAGCAAGACCGTAGCCATCGGTTTGAACATCGAAACCGGGATCATCAAACGCTGTCCCGCCTTCATCCCCGAGGAGTGAAAATACAGGAGAAAACCTGGGATAACCATTTTGTAGGGGAAAAGCACACCACTCATTCCCCCCCTATAAAAGGCCTCCCATGTGCATCCAGAACGAGATCTCCACTGTCCTGAACAGCGCGCCTCCCATCAAGGCCCTCCAGACAGCGCCGGTCCTGACCTTGAGCCGGCTCCTCGGCCTCCCGGGCGAAGTCGAAATCGACCTCAAGAAGGTCAGCGTCTGGGTCACCACCCAGGCCTACCCGGACACGAAGCTCCGGGTCATGAACTTCGTGGACGAGGGGTACGAAGTCGCTATCCCTATGAATGCGGAGACCGACAAGCAGATCCACCTCGACTGGTTCGAAGTGAAGGACTGCGGCTGGCCCGTCATCTCCCGAGAGACGTTCAAGGCGGCCGAGGAAGAGACTGCCCACTCCCTCATCGACGCCGACCAGATCGACCAGATGTACGCCAACAAGGCGAAGAGAGGTGGCCGGTGATTCACTGCACGGCCTTCATGTGCCTGGGAATCTCGACGGTCTTCTACCTGCTGCTGTCGTACATGTTGCAGCCCGCGCTCGCAGTCCTGATCGCCTACCTCACGGTGCCAGAAGAAGACCTGGAGAGAACGCCAACTGAGGTTGAGCGAGAGCGACTGTGGAACCGCGCGTGGGTGGCATCCTTCGTGCTCTTCGGACTGGCTGAGTACTTCACTTCAGCGGTCACCCTTTGGTTACTCTCCTGAGAAAGCCTCCCGCAAACGAGAGTTTTGCGGGAAGAACCCCTCTGTAGGTAGTCAAACACAGATCGGCTTCGAACGCCGATAAGTACAAAGCTCACCATACTCTGGGACGGGACAAACTCCGAACCACGTGAGACACTTCGACCCAGAGTACGAACAGCCCCTTGACCAAACTCTTCACCGGCTTCGGCCGACCTCTTGGACGGGAACAATGCTGACTGTCTCCGCCTTCCTCCACCGCATGGACCTCATCGATCTTCGAAGCCAGCTGGAACGGTCCCTCAAGTACATCAAGTGGAGCAAGGACAAGGCCCGGACCAAGAACAATCCGGAGTTTCGTGCACTCCGTTGGAACGCGACGCAAGACGCGCTCGCGGCCAGAAGCGCTCTCCGCCAGCTGCGGAAGACGCTGACCAGCTGATTTGTGAAAAGGCATGGCCGGGGACGTACCCGGCTGTTCCTTTCGCCCTCATCTCTATAGGGAGGGCCTGACGACATTCTGTTGCGTTTTTTCGCGTCCTGGAGGAAGCGTGTTCAAACCTATTTCGGAGATGACCGAGGAAGACTACGAGTCTTTCGATCCTGGAATCAGAGCGTTCGTCCGACAGATGCACAAGATGGGCTACAACACTACGGACAGCGGGGATGGGAAACACAAAGCCACTCTCGGCTGGCCCGAAGATGAGTGGACCCCGATTCCTCACGTCGTGATTCGAGCTCACGACGTTCGGATTCAAGCAGAGGCCCTGCTCAACTGGGCCACCTTCCGAGAAATCGACATGGAAATTCAGGCGTTCCCCTTTTGGGAAGGGGCCAACGTCGAATGGATCATCTTCGTCTCCGGTGAAGACCTTTTCGACTGGAAGCCAAAGCCCTTGGAGTCACTCGGGTTTCAAAAGGAACGTAAGAGTCCTTCTCCCGCATAAGAACTCTAAGGAAACAAGTTTCGGCCGAGGCTTGGAATGCTGGTTCTACATCTCTGGAGAAATCAGAGTCTGTCCCAGTCCTTCCCGATGCATCGCTGCATCTACTCGACCGGATGGAAGACTGAAGAGAACGATACCCAGCTCGAGATCGGTTTCGGGATTGCGGCCAAAAGAAGAAACGTCCCCCGAGACATGCGGCAGAAGTGGAAGAGAAGAATCATCTTCTGCCAGGGCTGGTTCCTACGTTTCACCTGGGGTAGTTGTCAGTGGACGACAACATCTTTCGGGAAGGATATTCCTTTCCGTTTCAAGCTCCAGCATCCCTACTACTTCCTCTCGCTCGGTAAACTGCTGGTTGAATTCGCCTTCTGACGAAGTTCAGCCCGAGCGACCCCACCCGACGGACGAAACAAAGCTTTCGTCCGTTTCTGCGTTTAGAGACGGTTGGTGAAATGATGCGCGAAGTCGAGATCATCTGGCCGAGCGGAGACCAGTTCACGAAGGACGAGTACGAGACGTACGTCGACATCCACAGGCTCATGGAACGCTGTGCCCTTCGTACGACGGCTGCCATTGCAGATGGCCGGCGATGCAGACCCATCGCCTTGAACTCGAGACATGGCCTCGGAAAGACCCTCATGGTCACGACCCTGGCAGCGCTCCTCCGCACCGAGATGAAGATGAAGGTTCCCCTCATCACACTCGAGTGCAACCAGGACGTGCGGAAGTCCCACCTCGAAGGGACGACCGCGCTGTACTCCGACAACGTCTCGGCGTTCGTGCCTGGACCGATTCCCCTGGCCATCGAGCTGGCCAATGAACATGGGTTCTCCATCCTGTGCCTGGAGGAGATCTCGGCACTCACTCCGGGTGCACAGAAGGCTCTCAACTCCTGCACCGACCATCGGAAGTCGATGTTCGTTCCGCACATCGGAAAGGAAGTCAGACTCCGGAAGGACGCGAACATCTTGGTCATCGGGACCATGAACCCGAGCTCCGTCTACAGCGGGGTGTTCGCGCTCAACCCGGACCTGCGGTCGAGGTTCATCGAAGAAGTGGTTCCCTACCCGAACATGCAGCAGGAGATCGAAATCCTGAAAACTGTCTGTCCCTGGGTGGACCAGGACCTGCTGCAACAGGTCGTTCAGCTCGGGAAGGACAGCCGGACGGAAGTCACGGAGTTCCAGCTCTCCACCCGGGATCTCCGGAACGTGCTTGAGGAGTTCCGGGACATCGGAGCTCAGTTCAAGGAAGACGTCCTGGTCTGCGTCGCCAACAAGTTCGAAAGCCAGGAGCAGGACATCATCATCGACAAGATCGACGGCATCTTCAAAACCAAACTCAAGAAGCGGATGGCCGCGTAGGAGAAGACCATGCCACAGGCGATGTTGCTTGGAGAACCGAACCACACTCGCGAAGAGATGCAGGAAGCCCTGACGAAGATGAACAGCGCAGTGAACTCGTACTACGGCATGGCCGTGGGAACCGGGTGCCACGCCTTCATCGAGTTCACGGGATTCCTGAACGAGTGGGTTCGGATCTGCGCCGAGAACATGGAAGACGGAATCGACTTCCTCGACGCTGACCAGCACAGTGGTGCCGTCATGAAGATGCACGCCTACCAGGCCGAGTACCTGGCAGAGAAGTTCAAGTGCGTCTTCGGACCCACGCTCGAGAACAACCCAAAAGCTCGAGCCGCCTTCATGAAGGTGTTCGATGCACCTGACGACGGGACCTGACCTCGAGAGGGAGAAGTTTGGGGAACTCTGCACACGACTCGGAGTTCCCTGGCGCCCCCTCTCGACTCGAAATCGAAAACTCCCGTGGGACGGAGAAACGCTCCACGGGATGTTCATGTTCAACTCGATGCTCGAACCAAAGCCCATGCTGATGCCAGACCTCTGGCATGACCTCGGACACTGGCTCTGCTGCGAACCCCGTTTCAAGAAGTTCTCGGGGTTCGGGCAGGGGCCTGCTCCTGACCTCGAAGGAAGCCCTGCCGACGGTCCGTACGCCAGCAACGCAGGGGAGCTCGAGGCATCGGCACTCGGCATCATCTTGCAGTGGCCAATCAACCCGAAAGGTGCCGTTGACCACGCGAAATTACACGCCTGGAGTTTTCACAACGAGTGGGGGCTGTGGAACCTGCTTCAAGGAAGCGCCGTTCTGGACTCCCAGGGATTTCAACGAGCCGCCCGCTACTTTCTGAAACACGGGATCACGGCTCTCGGCGAAAGTTCAGGACACCACCGCATCGAGCTTGGAGGCTGAATGGAAACAGAAATGGTCGACAAGCTCTTCCTGGAGCTGAGTCAATTCACGAAGGCCAAGACCAAGAAGGAGATTCTTCTGGAGACAGCTCTGCGGAAGATCTACCTGCTGACGGTGGAACAGCCCCGGAAGCACGAGACTCTGCTCTACGACATCGGAACCCTGGTGATGGAGGTCCTGCCACCCGGAGTCGTTCACGGACTCAAGCCGTGAGTGGAACACCGAAGAAGGGAAAGATCCCCTTCTACGTCCCGATGATGTGTTCGGACCTGGACGAGCTCGGCAGGTTCATCAAGACGTACACGGATAGAAAGAATCCCGACCGCATCGAGATGATCAAGAAGCTCAAGCAGATCAAGGTCAACATCCACATGCTCCGAATCAACGAGGGCTACTACAGAGGCCTCATCGACGAGCTGAAGTGGAAATACGAAAAGCCCGCAACTCCTCGAAGCGTCTGGCTCAACCAAATGCTGGAAGCTGAAGACGAGGACGAAGAACTGGAAGTGGAAGATGGCTAGGAGAAAGTACTACGGAGGACGGAACAATCCGGCGATTGTGACCCGCAAATCCGCGATCATCAACGCTCCCAGACAGCCCTACCCGACGAAGTTGGATCCGGACACCGGAGAGTTCTCTCTGGCCCAGATCGCCTACTCGAAAGACCTGTCGGTCTGCTACGACCTCGTGCGCATCGCTGCGCACGTCATGAAGAACCCGAAAATCCGGCTCAAGGCCGGAGGGGAAGCAGACGGAATCACCCGGGCGATGACCGATGGCACCATCGTCTACCTTCCGAAGAACCATCCGCAGCGGCGGATCGTCACGAAGCACGAGATCAGCCACATCTACTTCAAGTCGAACATCCCCCTCCGGCTTCTGTTCGTTCAGGACCTCCTTCGGAAGATCGAGGTCGAGGCGAAGAAGTCCTTCGATGAAGCAACAAGAACGAAGCTCATCGAGGACCTCTGCTTCGTCGTGAACATCTTCGACGACCTTCGGGTGAACTCCCTCTGGGGACTTCTCTACCCGGGCGACGGGATGGACATGGAGGAGTGGTACCAGGACGATGTCGCGCCTCGAATGATGGCGAAGGCCTTGGAGGTCTACCCGGACGGGAACATCGACGACCTGTTCAAGTACATGATCCTGTTGAGCCTCGGACAGCCGGCGAAATCGACCCGGTGGGAAGAGTTCGAGGCCGACATCAAGTGGGCTGCAGGCCAGGTCCACTACAAGACCTTCAACGCAGCACTCATCCTGGTTCGGGATCTACTTCTGAAGATCGCCCGAAAGGTGATGGCCGACGAAGAACCGCCTCCTTCAGTGAGTCTGTTGAACCCGACCGAGAGACCGGAGACCGACCCAGAACTCCAGGAGGCCCAGCTGGCCACTGGAGGCGGAACCATCTCCTCCGACCCAGAGATCGGTCGAGACGAGCTCCTTCGCTCTCCTGAGCCAAAGAAAGAAGAGGAGGCGAAGGAGCTCGTCTCGACACTCACTCAGATGGCGAATGCGGGAGGGCCTGCCGTCCCGGACTTCATCGACGACAACGCAGGATTCGACTTCAAAGACGGAGTCGGGGTCGGCACGAGAGATCCTCGGACACTCCAGATGGACATGGAAGACCTCGATGTCTTGGTGGAGCAAGACCTTGAAGCCGTCCTTCAGGACCTGGAGCAAAACGCAGTAGAGGAGGTCCAAGAAATCCAGGCCGCACTCGCAGAGCACCGGCACGACCGAGGTGTGAGTCGCTACCAAGAAGGTGACTTCCTCCGGAACCGCATCAACGCGAAGGTCGTCATCCACAAGGTGGACCGAGCGAGTGTAGCCCCCTACGCACTCGACAACCGAGACCTCCAGACTTCGAGGAAGTGGAGACGCTTCTTCGAAAGAGTGCTGGGAACTCTCTCCTTCCGGACCGAAGATTCGGGAGACGAATTCGTCCCGGAGCTCTACATCCAGCAGAAGCTCTCGGGAGAAGAGCTCTCCTGCTTCCGTGTCGAGACGCTCGGCCACGGTTTCAGGGTGAGCATGCTGATCGACATGTCCGGGTCAATGGTGAACATCTTCCCCGAAGTGGAGAGGCTCGCTCGAGTCCTGCAGCTCTCACTCAACTTCCCGATGGTGAATCTCCGAACCTGGGGCTTCAACTCTCGAGAGGCAGGGCGAGTCGACATGTACGACTTCCCGAAAGGCGCCCAAGGTCTCCGGTCCCAGAACACTCGTACTGAAGGGGTGACTCCGCTCTCGCACGCCATCCAAGTCGCGGGTCGCGAGTTGAGTCGGTCCCAGGACGAGAAACACCTCTTCGTTCTTTCGGACGGATTCCCGGTCTACAGCCTGGCCGGGAGCCGGTACCACATCAGCACCAAGACGCTCATGAACTGGACGAAAGAGACGGTCCAGGAACTGAAGTCACAACAGATTCGGGTTCACTGCTTCATGATCGGGAACCACGTCCCCGACGCGAAGGACATGACCCGGATGTTCGGAGTCGGGAACTGGAAGGCCATTCGTCCGCACGAGGTCTTCAACGACTCCTTCACTTTTATCAGGGAGAAATTCCTGCACTACATCCAGACACGCTGATGTTCCTCAAGTCGAAAAGAGCCCGCTCGATCAGCTACAGGGCATACGACCGCTACCTTCCACATCCCCTTCTAGGTATCGACGAAGTAGGCACTGGGGCGATCGCCGGACCTATCTACGCTGCAGGCTGCATTCTGCCGCGAGACAACGAAACTCTCGACGCTCTCGAAAAGCTGAAGCTCCAAGACTCCAAGCAGATGACTCCCATCAGCCGGAGTCGGGTCTTCGACTTCCTCACGAGCCTCGTTGAGATTCGGTACCACATCGCCAGGAAGATGCCTCACGAGATCGAGGCGATGGGCCAAAATGAAGCCCTCGCGTCCCTCTTCGACGAGATCGTCGCCTGGCGGTACAACGAGATCGGCGATGAAGGAGCGACCTACATCGACGGCGATCCGAATCACTCTGTGACCTTCAAGAACGTGCATTGGCTTCAGAAGGGGGACACGAGGTCCCTCACGATCGCCGCTGCATCTGTCCTCGCGAAGGTCTCTCGAGACTCCTACCTCGACGCGGTTGCTCCTCTCTACCCGCAGTACGGTTTCCAGAACCACCACGGGTACTTCACGAGGGAGCACCAGGAGGCACTCCTGAACCACGGACCCTGCGACATCCATCGAAGGAGTACGAGGCCGGTTCAGGAGTCTATGGAAGCTCTTCGTAGGCAATCCCACGTCGTTTCGCAAACCTTCTGCCCAGTGGCTGTTTCACTGGAGAAGGTTCGATAGCCGTGGGACCCGCTGCGCGGTAGACCCCGCGCACTACGCAGAGACGGACGGCCCGGTGAATCTGGCCCTCCTTTTCGACTTCAGTCTCCGGACCGAAGACCAGCGTGTAGTAAGCGGACATCGCACCGATGCCCTCCGCCAGCTCGTTCTCCTTCTTCACGAGAGCAATCGCAGCACTCTCGGAGGAGGGGGAGATCACCTTGAGCATGGACATCGGAAGCCGGTCAAGAATCGGTCCCCACTTCCCGGTCGCCAAGTCTAAAGAAGAGCTTGGCGACTTTAAGGAAAGCCAGTAGCGATTTCCTTCAAGTTGGAGTTTATCGGGTCGCACAAAGATCTGGGTGGCGGCCGATCTCCGAAGGATGCTGACTGCTGGAAACATGAAATTCCTCGGAGTTTCTAAAGGACTCTCACGCATAAGGATCTAGACAAAGGAGGCTTCGTGCCTGCATTCGGAGCATATCCAAGTAGCTCCTCATTGTGGGATGCGCTCATCGAGGAGTGCCAGGTCGTGACCAGTCAGAACCTTCTGGTCGAAATCATGGCCGAACCGTTGGTCGTTATCCGACGGGACTTCAACAACGGAATGAATCCCTACATCTGCCGAGAAAGGTACCGAGAGTGGGTCCGCCTGGTGCAGGACCACCTAGGGGCGGTGGACATTCCTGATTGGGCGACTCTCATCCAGCTGGAAGAAGACCGCTGGCTTTTCGACTACTTCTCCTTCCTGGAGTCCGAAATCCCGTACGAGTGGGAAGTCTTCTGCGACGAAGAGGTCCCGATCCACGCAGCGATCGCAAAGCTCGACGTGAACGCCACGGTGGACGACTTCATCGAACTGCTTTTGGAAGTCTCCCCTCCGAACGCACTCATCGTCTACAGCGCCACAGAGTACGGCGCTTTCTACGTGATGAGGTCCTCGGACGTCGAAGACCGAGGACCTGTCGGATGGAACTCCTACCTACCCTTCCACGCTGTCGAAGACATCGCAGACGGGAGCGCTGAGGGAGACATCCCTACTTTTGTTCTTCCTCCCGAACTCGTTCGCGCCTGGAAGAAGGCCGAGGAACAGAACCCCACGTGGAACGAACTCCGCGACTTCGAATTGGAAAATCCATGAATCCAGCTCGAGGACTCTACCCGCCAACAGACGCTCTCGTGGAATGGCTTAGTGCGAACATGCAGCTCATCCAAGAGAGCACCTTCAAAGTCTACCGACAGGCCTTCAGCCTCGTTCGAGTAGTCCAGGCAGTCGAGGAAGGGAAACTACCGAAGTACGCCGCCACGAGTGCAATTCGAGACTACAACTCCGAATTCCATACGAGCTTCACGTACCTAGAGATTCGGGACCTGGACTCGACCTTCATCTTCTCGGACGTAAACGAGGACGTGGTCTTCACAGACCGACCCTTCGACATCATCTGTGGAGACTTCGACAATCTCGAAGAGGCTCTCACCTACGCCCCAGAATCGGTGACCTTCATCCTGCTCTGGTCCGTAGAAACAGAGTGTCTCTTCGTGTACCGTTCTCCATTCATCCGAGGCCGAAAAGAGGAATGGGCGACCGAAGATAAAGCGATCGCCTGGGGAGAAGAGAAAGGCAGCCGTGAGACCTATGTGCTGCCTCCAGAAGTCGAAGCGAGCCTGCATTCAATGCGAAGAGGCGAACTCTTCAGATAGCGAGGTTCCGATGATTCGGATCATCACGGTCAACGACGGCAGTTCCGTCGAGCGCGATGTGCGAAAGTCCATGACCTTCAAAGAAGCACAGAAGGTCGTGGGCGGGTACGTCGAAGTCCTTCGAATTCCAAACGGCGCGATTCTGCTCGTGAACGACGAGGGACTCATCCGAAGGCTCCCATACAACCGGGCAGCCTCTTTCGAATGCGGACGACAGATCGTCGGAGACGCAGTCCTTCTCACTGGCGAAAGCATCGTCGAAGTTCTGGGAGCGAATTTTGAGTGAGACCCGGCAGGAGAGAAACGCGAGACTCAAGACGAAGCTCGTGGAGATGAGAGCGAACAAGGAGAGATTCAGGGGTGGGTACATGACCTTCACCCCTGCACCCTACGAGGTTCAGCCGGAGAAACCAGGCCACGTTGTTCGGGCCGTATACGGACCCGTGATGGGTCTGGCCTCGAGCTCGATCGTCGCCTACACGTACGACCCCGAACTTCTGAAACAGAGAACGGCTGCCGGAGGGGAGCCTCTGCAGTTTGTGGACGACGGCTTCGGACACTGGGGACCTCGGGAGTTCCTCTTCGCCCTCTTCCAACTTGTCGCCAACCTCCATGGAGACTGCGTCGTCTACATGGTCCACTCCGGAGAAGAGATCGGAATCGACGCAGCTTCCTTCGAAGCCTGGGTCCGATCCACGAACGAAAACCCTGTCGGGGCCCTCATGCAGGCCAGGGCCCTTCTGGAGCAGAGAGATGGATGACGACTTCGACCGACGAGTCTTCCTGAACTCGGTCTTCGACGCCCAGTCGGCCGGTCCGGGAGCTAGGACCTACAGGCTTCGCGAACTCCTGAATAACCTCGCTGCAATGCTGGATAAGGGTAATGACGAGCAAGCAGCGTCGGCCTTGCGTGACATCGCACACTGGGCGCACGGAAACCCCAACAGGGCGTAGGAATGAGTGACTCTGAAGATGAGCTCGTAAAACGGCTGCTCGAACAACGGACCATGAGGCCCACGTTCCTTCGAAGAATGTGGGCCCGGACCACCCTCATCAAGCAGCTTCTCATCAAGCTCGGCTTCATCACCAAAGAAGAGTGGGAAGTTCAAGAAAAAGGAATGGTCAACGACATCGAGAACAAGCTCCGAGAACAGATTCGCGCGGAGTACGACCTCGATAGACCTCCAGAAGAATCGGAGGAGTGATGGAGCATCTCACTCACCCGGAGGATTGGGCACTGCTGTTCGCAGCAGTCCCTTTCCTCTTGGTGCTCAAAGACCGCGCTCTGAACCTCATACGGAGAGTTCGTGAAAAAGTACATCGTCGTCTTGGACGAAGAACAGAAGCCTGAGGAGATGTTCGAGGGTGAGGACTTCCTCTTCCTTGTCTGGAATGACGGGAAGATCGAAGTCCACCAGAGCGATCCCGGGAATGAACAGCGCCTCGAGACTGCGGCTCGGGTTCTCGCCGGGGCCATGAAGAAGAGCAACTCTGTCCTCACTGCCTTCGTCGGAGCCATCACCGAGAAAGCCATCGAACAGGGACTCGAACAGTTCATGCAGTCCCTTCCGCCAGAACCCGACGCTGCATGAAGAAGAAGAGAACTGTAGAACCAGGAGTGTTTTACGTCTGGTCCGGTTCTCTGAAAGGGGTCAAGGTCGAGGCACCAAACCCCAGGGCCGCAGTAGACAAGGCAGTCAGAGAGAACCTGCCTTGTGTCCTCTCGGAGGCCATCCGGATCAGTCCGCTCCCTAAAGGCGGACATGAACTTGACGTGTACGTCTACCCGCCTTTCGAAGAGAGCTTCCCAGACCTTTTCGCCGACAAGTCTCTCGAAATTGAAGTTCGAAAAGTGAGGCCTGAATGATGAAGTTCATCCACCTTCGCCACAAGAAGCTCTTGAAGGCGAAGAAGATTAGCGAAGACCCTCCCGAATACGAAATGAAACTGGGCTGGGCCCAGCACGGTGGGGTCACGCTCGCCTACGACATCCAGGTCATCGAGGCCTCGGCCATCATCTCCATCGGGGCCGCGTACTGTAGCCCTGACGAGATGTTCCATCGGGCCCTCGGATCTGCCATTGCACGGGATCGGATTCGAAGTCAGCCCTTGCAGTTCCGGATGGACCTCGAGAAGAAGGAAGACGGCTCACTGGATGTTCCTCGGAACACGACCATCGCCTCCATGTTCCACGCCTTTCTGCTGCTCTTCCGCAAGGTGGAGTGGAAGCACATCCCCGAGCCTCTCCACCTTCGCTTCAAGGGACGCTGGCTCACGGAGTTCCTCGGTCCGGGAGGGCGTGTCGTGTCGGCTGCTATCGACACCCGTATTCACAAGGACGAAAGCAGGCTGATTCGACTGGCCCCCGACCTCCCGGTGGAACACAATCCGCTCGGCTGGCTGGATTCAAACCCGGGATGGCTTCTCACCTTCCTGGAGAAAGCACAATGAGCGAAGTGTTTCACATGCCCGCTTCAGCCTACGGACCGAGCGGGGAGGAGGACGAAACAGCAGTCCTCATTCTCTCGGAGGACGGGGTTCTCATCGACAGTCACGTTCTGGGCTCGATCGGACTCTCCTGGGAGACCCTCTCCCGCCTGGTCGAGCACCACTACGCTGACGAGAGAATCTTCGAAGCCGGAGTCATGAGGGTATGAGTTCCAACATGAAACGTGATGCCCGAGCACTCCAACGTCTCACTGGTGCTGCGTACAGAACCTGCCTTCAGTGGGTCGAGGTCATCGACGAAGAAGACCTGCTCGGACCTCTGATGCGAAATGGAGCGACTCGAGAAGAGGCGCTCCTCGAGGCGTACAACGTGCACTTCAAGGGAAAAACGAAGGGCTAGCGTTCGAGAACTCGTCCGTAGAAGTCTACGGCGCCCAGGTAGACCCCTGTGGCGCCGACCAACCCAGCAGCCATTCCGATGGCGAACCCGTGTTGCTGGAAGAAGTCTCTTCTCTTTTCGCGTTTGAGGATCTGCTCGTAGTGAGCCACGAGCCTGGACTGGCCCGTGTCGCACTCTTCTCGAACAGCTTCGAGCGTCGTACTGAAGTTGTTCTTCGTGAACGACTCCCAGTCCTGGTAGGCCGCAATCTTGGCGGCCTGTTCGGTTTGTAGAACACGGAGTCTGCCGAGTTCTGCGAAGGTGGCCTCGTCGACGAGGATTCCCGAGTATGGCTTCCCCTCGATGGCGAGATCTGCCACTTGCGGCTCGAACACCTGCGGAGTCTGGGCGAAGGCCGTCGAGATCAGAAGAATCACTGCTTCCTCGATTGAACGAGTTTGATGAGTCCTCTTCGCCGAGCCACGCTGTCCTCGACAGAGTTCATTGCGTCGACGGTGGCCTCGAAGATCCTCCGGTCCTCCTCGAATTCAATGGTCTTGGCTACCAACGCCGCATCCGCCTTGAGTTGACTCTCTTCCGCCTTCTCCTTGATTGCGTCGATGACGTTGATGGAGGTGTTCGAGAGTTCCTTTCCACCCGATGCGGGCCGACCTGGACGACGACGGAGAAGTACTACTCCCACCAGAAGGGCGACGATTCCGACCCCCGCCCACCAGTACTTCACCACGTAGTCGTGTGTCGCCGGATGGAAAAAGGCTCCTGCTAGAGCCAGGGTCGTTGCGATGATTACCGACCAGAGGACTACGTCGCCGGCCATTGCGGTCCTCCTGTAGGTGGGTCCTTCTTCTCCACCGTGATCGTCTCCTTCTCCAGAATCACGGTGTCAGCGTCTGGAGAAAGAATGGAAGTGTTCACAATCGGGGATGTCGCAATCTCCTTCCGGGCCACGATCTCCGCCACCCGAACGTATTTGTCGACCAAGGCCTGGCTGCCGATGTATCCGACCTGCAGAAAGCCCTTCACGACGACCATGCCCATAAGGATGGACACGATTCCGATTCCCGAAGTGATGACTCGATCGTTGAGAACGAAGTCCTGAAGCTTCCAGAGACCTGTGAAAAGGAGCACCGTCCAGCACATGTCCGCGAACATGTAGGCGATGAACTTCTTCGAGAGGATGGACTTCTCGTACACCTACGCTCCCGCGATCTGCTTCAGCTTGTTCCGAAGGTCCAGCATCTGCTTGATCTCTGGCTCGAGCGACTCTTCGCTCAAGTCTTCGAGCTCCATCGGAAGAAGCTCCAAGGACTTCCCTGCGCTCTCCTTCAGAGGGGCTTCGACTCGCTCGGTCTGCTCTGGAGTCAGCGCCTTCTTGGCGATGCCCATGAGCCTGTCCACGACTTCCCATTGTTCGAGCGCGGACTGGAGAACGTTGTTCTGCATCTCAACCTCACCTTCAAGGGGTAGGTGTGGGGGCCGGGACAATGATCGGAGTTGGAACGATGTTGTAGCCCTCCGGAAGAACGAACTTGATGCCCAAGGCGGCTGCGACGAACAACAGGATCAGGCCGAGAGTCGCAGGAGTCGTGAGCATCGTTCGAAAAGCAGCGACCATGTCCTTCCAGAAGCCTTGCTCGTTCTTTCTCTCGAGCCTTTCCATCGTCGCTTTGAGCCCTTCGATCTCTGCTGTCAGAAGTTTCACTTCTCCGGTAAGAGCTGTAACGAAGTCCCGATTTCCGAGAGCGACCCGCTCCAGGGTCTGGAAGCCCGCTGCAACAGCAGTACCTGACTCCGCTGCCTTGGTCGCAACTGTGACGACCGTAGCGATGAGCTGCGGAAAGAGGTCCGGATCAGGCTGCCTGGAGCGAGGCGGAGCCGGGCGGTTCGTGTTCACAGGCTCAGGCATGGAAACTGCCCCTGGAAGGAGCATAGCACGCCACCGCAAAGTACTCCCGAGAGGCACGCATAAGGAGTGTGGAGGATTAATCATGCCTTATTACGTTTTACGGTTCCTGAACGGAGCCTACGCAGTGACGGTGAAGTCCCTCTCCCTCGGAGAGGGTGTCAAAGAGATGGACTACATCGCCGAGACCTCCGAGATGGCGCCTGGAGACATCCTCCAGCTCGCGAACCACTACTGGATCTTCCGCGGAACGCAGCAGGAGGAGCGCTGGGAACGACTCGGTGAGGCGGTTCCGACCCAGATCGGGCCCTGGACCTTCAACAAACAGCGGGACATGTCGACCCTCATCATGAACTATGTCCCGGCATGACCTTGTGGCTTCCGAGCTCTTGGTCGAGCTCGAGGAGATGTTTCCGCTCTACAACTCGAACCGCCTCCTGGCCGAGCTGAAGATCGAAGACGCTCTGAAGGCCGCAGCCCTCGAAGAACGAGAGAGATGCTTGAGTCTGATCCAGACTCGAGTCGCCTGGTTACTCAGACAGACTGCTTCCTACTCCAGGAATGCAGCGACTCAGCTTCAGGAAGTTCAAGAAGAGCTCGAAGCTGATCAACCACCAACGAACCTCGTTCCTCAAGAAGAGGAACTGGACGTGGTCTTTCCCCGTCGACAGTGGTGAAGAGAGGTAGGAACCTGCTCGAATGCAGGAACGTGACGCATAAGAATCTTGCGCGTACACGAGTTCGGGTACGCGCAGAACAATCACCATATGAAGAAGGCAGTTGTTTCAATGTGGAAGCTGGCTAGCATTTCCCGCGCCTGGGTCTTGTTTCTCGGAGACAAGATCGTCATCGCCGCTCGTCAGGGGAAGATCTACTCCGCTGACGGCACCCACCTCGCTGACAACAACCTCCAACAGTACGCTTCTACGCATCTTGGGGTCCCGAAGGACATCCTCCGGGTCACCGAGCTCTCCGAAGAGATGATGACAGCTTGTAGCGCCCTTCTCGCCAAGCTGCCTCCGATCGATGCGACCTTGACGAGGCACAAGAAGACCGCCTCGCCGTCGCTGCCCCCCGAAGTACCGGTTCCCAAGGCTCCGAAGCCGAAGCCGGTAGCTCCGGAGAGGTTGAGGGTTCCGGTGATCGTCCGGGAGAAACTCCCCGAAACGGACCCGGAGCCCACCCCCGTGCCTCTGCCGGAAGAGACCCCTCTTCCGTCGAAGCCCCCCGAGAGCGAGCCGCTCTTCTCCGATCCCCAGTCCTACAGGCATCTGGTGAAAACTGTGGCAGAGGCCATGGACTGCCAGACCGTGGACCTGTCCAGTGGCCTGATGATCCTGAGTAAGGACAGATACGGCCAGGCGTGTGTCGCCGTCGTGCGGCACCTGGACATCGAGGTCCCGCCGCTGGAAGATGGAGAAGGGATGGCGACTGCGACCAGGAACAGAAAGTTCGTGGACAAGCTGAAGGCTGCAGTCACCAGGCGGAAGAGCATTCCGACCAGGGCCCCGGCGGCGGAGTCGACGACTCCGTAGAGAAGTGAAGGAGGGCTGGCGAACCGGCCCTCCTTCTTCACCTTCAGGGGGAACGAATGTCTCCAGCACCAGTAGAAGACGAGGTCCTCAACTCCCGAGACAAAGTTCTCCGGGCAGCGGAAGAGGAACTCAAGAAGGTCGTCCGAGTCGCGACTGCGGCTGTCATCGAAGACGTGGACGACATCTCGAATGCGAACGTTACTCGTTCGCAGGTTCAGGCAGTCGTGGAGAGGGTCTTCAAAGAACTGAAGTGGCTGCCTCCGCAGGAGACTGACATCTCGTAAAACCAGAGTCCCCTGTTTAGTGAACAGGGGACCACATCGGCAGATCTGCCGATCTGAATTTTGAGGAGGGCCATGAGGCCGAATCTGGTCGACCGCAACGTCGTAGAGAGTGGCGATCTCTCGACGGGAATGTTCGGTCTTAGCATGAATGCGACGGATCAAGCACATATCCTGTCCATTCTTCGAGACCGCCTCTACACGAACAAGATTCTCGCTGTCCTCCGTGAGTACTCCACCAACGCGTGGGATGCCCACGTCGAAGCCGGGATCCCGCACACCCCCATCAAAGTCACTCTCCCGACCCACCTGAATCCGGTTCTCATCATTCGAGACTACGGGATCGGTCTGGCGGAAGAAGACATCTACGCCATCTACACCCAGTACGGAGCCTCCACGAAGCGAGAGTCGAACGAAGTGGTGGGAATGCTGGGAATCGGAGCGAAGTCCGCTTTCTCGTACTCCGACAGCTTCACCGTCACCTCCTCCCACAAAGGCATGAAGAAGGTCTACATCGCGGTCCTCGACTCCTCAAACATGGGGAAGATGACCAAGATGTTCGAGAGTCCGAGCGAGGAGACCGGGGTTGAAGTCAACATCCCGGCCAATCCGAACGACGAACATCTCTTCGCGAAAGAGGCGAGAACCCTTTTCCCGTTCTTCTGGCCGAACCCGATCATCAACACAAGACTGATCGACCTCGGGAAGCTGGCTCTCGAAACCCCTGTCGGATTCCTTCTTTCCGAACCTGTCGAGGCTCTCTCGAAATGGACCGCCCGAATGGGCTGTGTCCCCTATCGACTCGACTTTCGTGGATTCGACTTCACAGAGCACGACGCCCTCATCCAGTTCACGAACAAACTCTCCGGCTGCCTGTACTTCAAGCTCGGAGAGGTGGACGTAGGCGCGAGTCGCGAAGAGCTCGAATACACCGACAAGACGAAACAAGCCGTCATTGCTCGGCTCTACGAAGTTCGAGAAGCCCAGTCAGAGTCGATGCGAAGCTTCGTCGAGCACAGTCCTCCAGGCCTGGAACGACGCCTCGCAACTACGAAGCTCCAGAACACTCTGGGGATTCCACTCCCCCCAGACCTGGCCTTCCTCGCTCATAGGAAGGTCAAGCTCTACGACTTCGTCACGAATGACGGAAACGTTATCGACCCCACCTTCCGAAAGAACGAAGACTGGGTCGAGGGCGAGGGAACCTACGTCAAGACGCCGAAGCTCCGAGAAACTCTCAAAGAAGTAGAGAAGGCCGAACTCGGGGACACCATTCGGACGGTCCAGACCTTCACCGCCAAGAAAGCGTTGAGGGACAGGACTGGAAGTGGAGCCAAGACCGTCGAGATTCTGGAAAGGAACGAAGTCAGCGTCGTGCAGGGAATGGAGTTCTTCTACAACGACGAACCCGACCGACGAAAGATCAAGCACTACGAGCGCATCGTTCACTCGGAACACCACACCCTCATCGACCCGGTGGATGGGGCCACGTACGAAGAAGTCGAAACGGAACTCGAACCACTCCTCAAGAAACTGGAGCTGACCGGAGTCCCTTTCAGGAAGCTCACGGAGCTTCCCTACTTCCAGCCTGCGGCTCGGAAGGGTTTCTACTCTCCGCAGTACCGAGCCACGATCTTCACCTGGAAAAACCGCCGAGAGGAGAACTCCGGCTCCTGGGAAATCGAGAACTCAGAAATGCCTGTGAACGGGGTGTATGTCCTACTTCACAGCTTCCGGTCCGACTACCCGTTGGCAGACATCCTTCGGGAAAAAGAGTTCTTTAGCTACCTGATGCCATTCGAAGAGTTCCCGACCATCTACGGGGTGAAGTCCACAGAGAAGAATCCCCTGACCCATGGTGAGATTCGAGGAATCCCGTACAGCGTCTGGCGGAAAGAAAAAGCCAGGGAACTTGTCGAGACCTCTCCAGATGTGGCCGAGACTCTCCAGGCCTGGAGGAACTACCAGGAGCTGAAGTCTGTCGTGGACAAGACAATCATCCAGAAGTTCGAACGGCGTCTTGGAAAGGACCATGAACTGGTTCAGCTCGTGAAAAGCGTGAACTACGTCCACGAAACCATCATGGCTCGTACCCCAGACACCGCAATCGACCACCAGCTCGGCAAGGTCCGTGAAGCCTGGAATCACCTGGATAAACTGCTCGACAAGCCGGCGGTTTCGACTATCGAAAGGCTGACTCAAAGGTACCCCTTGATCACCTCGCTCCCAGGAGCTCTCGGCTACGACTCGAACTACTCCACGAGCAAGGCCGACCACTGGGCCCGATACATCCAACTCATCGACAAGCACGGAGCAAGCTGATGTCCACCGACGCGCTCGCCTACACCATGACCAACGACACGATCACACTGGTCATCGAAGGCGTCTCGAACACGGTCCGACGAGGAGCTCACAACTTCGACGCGGTCAGAAAGGCCATCTTCGATGGGCTCTGGGAAGACGCAAAGAAGATGATCTCCCCCGGCAGAGCCATCGAATCCTGGTCGAGGGGAGGCTTCGTGTTCACCGACAACGCCCTCAACTACAAGGGTGCGGAGATCCCCGAAGATCTCCACGACCGCATCTTCAAGACGGCCAGGACGGGGAAGGACCCGTCGGGCCTGATGAACTTCTGGGAACGCCTGACGAAGAATCCGTCGAAGCGATCACTGGAACAGCTCTACACCTTCCTCCAACACACGGGCATCCCCATCGACGAGGAAGGGTTCTTCCTGGCCTACAAAGGAGTCCGGGCCGACTGGAAGGACGTGCACTCGGGAACGTTCACGAACACTCCCGGTGCCGTCATGGAAATGGAGCGGAACCAGATTTCGGACGACCCTCGGGTTCACTGCGCTGAAGGCTTCCACGTAGGCGCCCTCGCCTACGCCAAGCCCTTCGCAGGGACTGGAGGTCGGACGGTGATCTGCAGGGTCGACCCTGCGGACGTGGTCAGCGTCCCCTACGACCACAGCGCCCAGAAGGTGCGGGTCCGTAAGTACACCGTCGTCGGAATCTACGGCATCGACATGCCGGACAGCCAGATCGACGAAGAAGATCTGCCGGATCTCGACCCGGAAGAGCCCGATGAACGGGAGAACTCGAAGGACTTCGACCCTGAAGAGGACGAAGACCTCGAAGAAGAGGACGACGAGTCCGAGGAGGAGGAAGAGCCGGAGGAGGACTGGGACGACGAGGACCTCGTCTCCGAAGAAGAGGACGACGAATCCGAAGAGTACGTCCCTGGGGCAGAGAACGGCGAAGAGCAGGAGAACGAGGGAGTCGAGGTCAGGCCCAGTGTGGCTCCTCCGACTCCGACTGTCGGACAGAAGATCAAGAACGGTCTGAAGTCCATGGAAGAGCTGCTCGCCATGAAACTCGACGATCTCCGCATCTACGCGAAGGGCGAAGGTGTGAAGAACGTGAAGGCTGTCCCGGGTGGACGGCTCGGCCTCATCGAGAAGCTCACCGGGGTGTCGCCTCCGGACGAGCGTCGTCCTGGGCAGTTCCAGGTAAAGTCCCCGGCTCCTCCGAAGGGAACCAAGACCTTCGAAGAGTTGCAGGGAATGACGATCGAGGAGCTGCGGAAGTACGCCTCCTCGGTCCTGAAAATCGTCGGGGCCTACAAGATCCCCGGAGGAAAGGTCGTCCTGCTCGAGAGATGCAAGGAAGTCCTCTCCTAGAAGGAGAAATCGTGGCGAAACCATGCAGGTGCGGGTGGGACGGCGAAACAGGCCCCCACCCGTGCCACTCGGACGGCTACCGCTGTCGTCAACCGGCGGAGCAACGCTTCAGAATCACGGGCCCAGCCCATCTCGCTGGCATGCAGCTGAAGTTCAATGCCAGTGAGACCTGGGCCTGCGACGAATGCTGGTCCTACTACCAGAAGTACGTCAAAGACGAGATCACTCCTGAAGAGTGGCTCGACAAAGCCTGGATTCGAAATCGAACGGAGGCTCCAAAAGAATGAGCTACAACGTCGGCAGCATCGACTACTTGAGCGGTCAGCTCGAAATCAAGGAGTTCGACCGCAAAAAGTTCGCAAGAGGCAGAGACCGCCTCCCGGAAGGAAACTTCATTGAAGAGATGGGTGAAGTCAAAGAGTTCTTCGCTCCCGAGCTCTGGAGACCCATCGACCGACTCTCTTGGTACAGTGAGGGATCTGGCCACGCCTTCCAAGACGTTCTCATCAAGAAGATCCTTCCTCTGACCAGAGGAAGTGCAGACTTCTCGGTCGTTTGGGAGAACGGCGACACCATCACCGGCCTTCGGGTCGTGGATGGGAAGGTCACCGAACACGAAGTCATCATGACTCTCGGAGAAGAGAAGAAATGAAAAATGCCCGGATCCTGGTCGGCTCGATGAACCCCAGCAAGCTTGCTGCGGTGAATCGGGCCTTCCAGGAACGGCCTGACATCTTCACGAACTGGAAGATCGTCGGCCAAGACGCGAGCTCTGAAGTGGCCTCGCAACCTCGGACTCTGGAAGAAACCTTCCGAGGAGCTGCGAACCGCATCAAGAACATGGAGCCCATCGCAGGTGGAACTCACGACTACCGGGTCAGCCTGGAGTCCGGCATCTTCACGAACACCTTCGGATCCATCCGAGCCGAACCGAGACAGGTGTTCTTGCCCTCCCACCACGAGGTGACGTTCGACCTCACGGTCTGTCTCATCCAAACCTCGTGGACTACGGTTCCCGGCCTTTCTTCGGCTTGGGTTCTTCCGACGGGGATGGCTCCGAGAGAAGGAAAGTCTCTCGGAGACTACGTTCGAGACCGAGGCCACGAAGATGTGCCCTACAACGGGATGGGAATCCTGGGGCTGGTGAGCGGTGGGCAGGTCACCCGCGAGGCCTACATGTACGAAGCCGTGAGGAACGCCCTCATCACTTTGCATCCACGATGGAATCCAGAAAGATGAGTGTCCTCACTGGGCCGGAGATCGAACGCCGAATCAGCATCGGGGACATCTCGGTCGACCCCTACGATCCGCAGTGGGTCGGGTCGAACTCCCTGGACCTGCACCTCGGCGAAGAATTGATGGTGTACCGAAGGGAGGTTGGCGAAAGGCTGGGGATTCCACTCGACCCGGAGAACCTCCCGCCGCTCGAACCTATCCCCCTCTTCGGACACTTCGACAACAGGTGGATCCTGATCCCTGGCCGCCTCTACCTCGGGGCCACCAAAGAAAGGGTGGCCTGTCAGGGACTGACCTGGTCCCTCGGGCTTCGGAGCTCGGCCGGTCGGCTGGGCATCGACTCCCTGGCCGGGATCGGGGATGACGGGTTCGACGGAAACATCACCGTCGAGCTGACCGTCGCAGAGCCGTTGTTGTTGAGACCTGGAGCTCGCCTGTTCCAGCTGACTTTTTCGACTCTGGTCGGAGAACGTCGGCCCTACGCCGGCAGGTACCAGCATTCCACAGGAATCATCCCCTCGAGGATGGCGGAGAGATGAGAACGTTCAAGTACTTGCATCCGGTTGGGGAGAGCCACTTCTACCTCGACCACAGGCTCACTCCAGAAGTCAGAGCGCTTCTGTGTGCGCAGGCATCCAGGTCCCCGAAGGGCGGGGTCCAAGTTCGCTACGAAGAACTGGTCCGTGCAGTTGCAGTGGACTTCTTCTACGACACCAGCCCGAAGATGTCGGACCGGTGGAACAAGGAGAAGGAGGACCGTTTCTACCCGATCGCAGAAGACAGACTCTGCGAGTACCCGCTGCATCCTCGGGTGCAGGAGTTCTTCGACGAGAACGTGAAGAAGTACGGCCACTCCTCTCCGATGGAGCTGACCGGAAACCCTGCTGTGTACTCGGAGAAGATCTCCTGGTTCACTGCGTGGCTTCTTTTCGACTCCCCTTTGTGTGCCGGCCAGGAGTTCAGCACCCGAGCAGTTCGGCATGCTGACTGGCCGATGTGCCGGGAGTCCTACACCAGAAGGCCGACGGACATCGTCGGAGTGGACACAGAGACTTCCCGAGCCCTGAACCACGCAGTCATCGAGCCACTGCCGATGCTGAAGTCCTTCCACAGCTTCGCGCTGGAGATGCACTCCGCCGAGGTCGAAGAGTGGGCAGCGTTCTTCAAGGTCCAAGAAAACCGGGATGCTTACGGCCTGCAAGACAAGGAGCCGTTTCGCCCAGCACTCGACCGGGCCAGGTGGGCCCTACCGGGGACATTCGCAACTGGCTGCTCGCAGACCTCGCATCTCCGAGACCGAGAGCGGACGCTTCGAACGGGTCGACGGATTTCCGAGGTGAAGCCGGACCCGGATGATCCGGTAAGGAGGGTCTGGGAAGAAATGACCCAGACGTACCTCGAGGCACTTCCGGGGCTCGCAGGGATGGGCCTCCGGGAGGCCGTCTACCGGCAGGAGGACTCAAAGCAGGTCCCAGGCCACCTCATGGGGATGTTCTCCGATGCAGTCGACGGCGATGACGCAGAAGTCATGGTTGTCGACTCCGTAGGCAACCAAGATGTTGTGGCCTACGAACGCCAGGAACGGGGCTACCTTGACCCGATTCTCAACACCTACGCCCAGACGGGGGTCATCTTCCGATGCGCACTGTCGGAGGCCAGAGACTGGCACCGCCATCGGACCTTCTACCCTTGGTTCCTCCAGGTCCTCCGAGACAAGGACGGCCTCCTGCAGCTCGACCGAAACTACGGACCGAAGTCCGGACTCGGCATCGACAAGCAGCAGCAGTTCTGGGAACGAGCCACGAAGAACTTCGACTACTTCATGAACGAGGGAGATCTCGCTCACGCAGCCCTCTGTCTTCCTCTCGGAACCCGGGTCCGACTGGAGGGATGGGGAGGACTGCGAGATGCGGTCTACATGCTGGAGCTTCGGAAGAACGCCCCAGGAGCCAACTTCGCCTACAAGAAGCAGGCGACGGAAGCTCTGCAGATTCTTCTGGATGCGGTCTCCGACTACTGACCTACAGGTAGCCGGTGAGTGCGAGAACCAGCAGGATGATGAGGACGAGGCCAATAGGGCCGAATCCGGCTGGGCCATACCTCGGATAGGCCCAGCCTCCTCCGCCAATGGCGAGGATCAAGAGAATCACAATGAGGATGGTGATCATCGAATCTCCTACTTCAGGGCTTCGGGGGTCACCCACATGATGAGACCGAAGACCAGAAACGCGAGCCAGTAAGCGGCAATGTCTCCGGTGCCTGCTCTCCAGGCCGCGAACTTCGTCAACGACGCGAGCAGCGACGCGACAATGAGAAGGCCAAGAATCTGAGCCACGGAAGCCTCCCGGAAGATGTGTATTCCGAAATTCTCGACCAAAATCTGGCCGATTCAGCGGATAGGCTAGTGGAGAGCGTCTTTGAAGGTTCCGTAAAAGCGGATTGTCTTCCCGAATAAGAAACCTAGTGAGCAAAAGTCTCGCTTCCACCAGAGAAGAACTTTGGTGGAGATTCAAAGGGAGCATTCATGCAGATGAACAGCGTCGCTCTGATCGCGGAGCACGGAGCTTCGTACTTGCAGCCCTGGTTGCGCGCGATCCAGGAAGGGACGTACAAAGACGTCGAGGATCGTCGAGAGGTCTTCGAAGGCCTGAAGATCCCGGCTGAAGATGGCGAGGCAGGGGCGAAGTTCGCACAGGGCGTACTGGCCGCCATCTTCTCCATCGTCGAGGGAAAGGACGACGACGAGATCAACGCTCTCTGCAACTGGCTCGGCATGCAGCCGGAGGTCCAGGTGCGGCTGGAAGAGGTACGAGAGGGGTGGAAGGTCTTCCACCAAGTCTGCGACGCGCTCCACCCCGAGCTCGACGCCTTCCACGCACAGGTAGAGGCTTGGAAGGCTCAGCAGAACCCGATGGCCTCGATCGTAAAGCAGATCACTGGCCAGTACCCGGACGGGATGGAACCGACGGATCCCCCGGAGATGTCCGCCGAGCTCAAGGTCCGGGCCATGGAGCACAAGCAGGGGCACGACACCTTCCACGAGAAGTTCGCCGACCTCCTGTTCTTGCCCTTCAAGACAACCGAGTAGGGTGCTAGGTAGGCGGGGGGCAGCTGAAGGACGATCTACCTTGACCCGGTTGGAGAGACCCAGATGCAGAACGAGGCTTTCTATCTTGTCTCTTGCTGCGGAGAGCACGTAGGAGTTCCGGGTTCGCGGGAGATCGTCCTTCAAGAAGCTGGACGCCTGGCCGAGGAACGCTTCTGGGATCTCTGGAAGAATCGGACTCCGACGGTCTTGTCAGAGTCCGAGAGGGACGAGCTCGACATCAAGCTCTTCGCCCTCGTGGAAGAGCCGCTCCCCCTTCAGGAATGGCTCGACAAGTACAACCGAGTCCGGTCGAGAGACGAAGCTGTCGAACAACTCCGAAGCGAGCTCCGTGAGGACGAGAAGCACCTCACCGAGCTCACTCTGAAGTTCGGCGACGACAAGGTCAAAGAAGAGAAACTACGGGACGGCATCCGAAAAGTCGTTCAATCCCGGGAACGGCTGCGGGTTGCCATGGAAGGAGCGAAGAAATGAACTGGGGAATCGACCCCGGAAAGTCTGACGGAAAGTCCGTTGTCTACATCCTGAACAGCCAGACCCTCGAAATCATCGAACTCGCACTGATGCTGGAGTGCTCCTACGCAGAGAGCCTCTTCTTTCTGGACCGAATCCAGAAAGGAACCTGCAACCAGAAGATGATCGATGTCTTCCACGAACAGGCCCGGAAACACCTGAGATGCACTCTCGAAGAGGCGAGAGAACTCTTCGAGAAACTGAGAGAGAAATGAGCACCATCTTCATTCACCTCAACCAAGAGAAGCTCGACGAACAGTGCCGTTGCCTTTTGACGGACGCTGGCGAGGTCGCCAAGAAGCTCGTCGAAAAGCACAACAGCCCCGGAGACTACACCGGGGTCTACTACATGCTCACCGCCCCCATCATCCAAGCCCGATGGATTCTCGACCAGATTCGTGCGTACGGCTTCGACTGCCTCGAGCCCTCATGGCAGCAGTCGGCCAAACTCGCAGTCTGCGTCGATTACGACGAGCTCGCCGTCGTCTTCGAAGAACTGGAGCCCGGCAGCGACGAGGAATCGATCGTCGAAGTAGCGCTGGCCTTGAAGAACCTGATTGTCCACTCGACAGTCGGGTTCTCGAGCCCGCAGGAGTACGACGCATGACCGGAAACCTGACCTACATCACAGGAGACGCAACCCGGCCTACTTTCGAAGGTCCGAAGATCATCGCCCACGGCTGCAACACCGTCGGAGCTTGGGGAGCCGGATTCGTGATGGCGATCTCCGCTCGATGGTCAAAGCCGTGCGACGAGTACCTGAAAAACCAGGACCTCGGAATGAACAAGCTCGGCTCGGTGCACTTCGTCCAAGTCGAGGACGACATCTGGGTCGCGAACATGATCACCCAGAGCGGGATCTACAGCACCGCGAACCCGAGACCTCTCAACTACGAGGCGGTGGAAGACTGTCTCGAGTTCCTGGCTCTTCACGCGAAAAACCTGAAGGCCACCATCCACATGCCCCGCATCGGGACCGGTCTCGCGAAGGGCAGGTGGGACGAGATCGAAGACCGGATCCAGCAGAAACTCTGTCGGACCGGGATCGACGTGTTCGTCTACGACCTCCCCCCGAGCGGGATTTCGGTGCCAGCGGTCGAGCCTCCGAAGAAGCAGCGCAAGAAGAAGACTGCTCTCCAGGACTAGATCATGGACCTTCCGAAGAATGCGGATATCGAAGCAATCCACATCCTCAAGATCACGGAAGGAAGCTGGCTCGCAGAAATCATCTTCAAGGTACATGGAGACTCGGGGGTCTTGAGAGACTCCATGTACCGCTTCGGTTTCAAGACAAAGGTCGAAGCTGAACATTGGATCGACAAAAAGGTCCTTGCGCTTCTCGATGCAACTGACGAAGAGCCCATACGGTTTCACTAGGGTTTCCGTCAGGTTTCACCGAGGTTTCTTCAGTCCCAAGATTTCATTTTCAACTTTCGACCCCCTGTAGACTGCCTGCACGGGGGTGCTCCATGGCGTCGATTGCTTGGGTCGCCTGCGGCTTTATCGGCCTGCTCGTGGTTCTCGGAATCTTCCGGAGCTTCCCTCGTGGACCAGCAGGACGGGAGTCCAGGCGATGACGGGGTTGTACCTCATCCCTACCAATGGGATGCGGGAGAGTCTTCTTGGAGTCGGTCTCTGCGGGGCTCGAGTTCCGATTGTCGTCCGACAGTCGAATGGACTTTGGTATCCGTGGACCGCCTACGACGACCAGTGGGATCCAGACAAGCCCCGCGCGCTGGTCCTGCTTCATGTGGCAGAGTTCTCCCCGCAAGGCTGGCTTCGCGCTCTCGAAGTCATGAAGTACCGAAACGACCGCCCGCTCCTTCGGGAGAACTACCAGCTCCCGATCTGGGAAGCGGGAGTCGTCGACGGGGTCACTGGATGGTGGCTGCAAGAACAGTTCTTCGCTACACACCACCAGCACCCCTGGGCAGCCCTCGCTGTCGTCGGTGAACAACTCCACCTCTGGAAGACTGCGGCGGCACCATGATTCGTGCACTTCTTCGTCTCGTCCTGGCAGCCCTCATCTCTGCGCTCGTCGGGTACCTCTTCGACCTGTCCCGAGAGCAGGTCGAGCTCTTCACCGGCGGCGTCATCCTCGGAAGCATCGCCACCATCCTCGATGAGATGGCGGTGATGCTGGCGTACCGCAGCTACAAGCCCCCGCCGACAGCAACGTTGAGGGCTTTCCAGTTTCTCAGTGATCGAGAGTCGAAGTGGCCCGACTTCAAACTCGTGGTCTACGCTCCGAACAAGCGAGTCGCGAATCGCTTCGTCACCGACCAGGCGATCGGATCTCTGCCCCATCGCCACCTTGCGTTCATCGGCGAAGGTGAACCCGCAGAGATGGGAAAGAACTCATGGGCAATCGCAAGAACCCATCAGGCCTGAAGTTGTTCGGAGCCGGGCTGATTCTCGGCTTCATCGTCACGGACCTGTGCATGGGCCCCCTGGCGTACTTCCTTTCGATGTGAGGAGAGTTGGGAAAATACACCTACCAAGTTCAGATGGAGAATCCGAAAGATGGAGACTCCTTCTTGTGGAAGGGTGAGCAGTGGCTCACCCTTTCTGGTTTTAGGGAGGTCTCTCGCCAGTTCGCAGAGGGCTGGTGCGAAGGCCGTAGAGACGGAGTCCTCCCTTGTCCGGGATTCCGAATCATCCGAGTGACCCTGCCTGACTACACCTTCGACAAGGTGGTCCACGTCTACTCGGAGATGAAGAAGCTGTCCGCAGGGATGATGCCTGCAGGAATTGGCTTCCAATGGCCGTACATCCTGAGGGCTGTGGAAAAAGGACTCGAGCACGTGGTCTACGATGCTCGCGGAGACAAAGACCTGGAGCTGGCTACATTTAGATCGATGGAACTGGCTCTTGAAGTTGTTCACGACATCAGAAGTAGGAGGAAGGGGAATGTTCCTGAAACTGACGGATGAAGAGGAAGAGGCAGTCAACCTGATGGAGGCCCTGAGACAGGAGCAACAGGCGTTCGTCCAACAACGCCTTCCCTCCTTCAACGTGCCTCCGGAAGAGCGGGAGAAGGCGTCGGTCGCACGAGAGGCCAAGATCGAGGAGTACCGAATCGAGAGTCGACGCCTCGAAGAGCTGGTCTCCTACCAGAGAGCCTTTCTGAAGAAGGAGCTTCAGAAGACGCTCGAGAAGGCGGGTCCTTTCGGAGAGACCGAAGTCTTCATGCCCGTACTGGGCGAGATCGTCGCCACCTTGCTCTACGGGGAGCTGGCCGAAGGTGTGGGAGTCCTGGCCAAGGGCATTGCTCTCCGAGCTCTCGAAGTGCTCGGAAATGAGGAGGTCATGACGGCACGGGCGAAGAACACGCACACCCGCTGGATGACCCTCAAGGCGACCGGCCTCCCGGAAGAGCTGGTGAACCAGCTTCTAGTGGCGGAGTTCGCCAGACCCCTGCCAACCTGGACCCTTCCGACCTCGAAGAAGTAGGTGTGGTGGGTCTACGTCCTTCGGTGTTCTGATGGCAGCCTGTACTGCGGGAAAACCACGGACGTAGACCGAAGGCTACTCGAACACAACGTCGGACGACGGGGAGCAAAATATACCCGAGGCCGACGACCCTGTGGTCGAATCGCAGCATGGCGCTTCTTGGACAACTCGACCGCCTCGAAGGTGGAGAGTTGGTTCAAGAAGCTCCCGCGAGCGAAGAAGCTGGAAGCCGTTCAGGGAAGGTTACCTCTCCCTTTTTCGAGTCTGCCTCCCTGAATACGAATCCCACGGGCCATGTAATCTCCTGCCACCGAACCAGTGAGGGACCTCGGGGGGATGTGGACGGCCACTTCCAGCCAGAAAGCCGCCACGACTCCAGAGCCGACGACCGTCGTGGCCACCTCGAGCGAAGCCCGGGAAACCAGACCACCTTCGTCCGAAGCCAGCTGGACCGCGACTTCCATCGAGGCTTCGGTGACGATCCCCGTGTACCCAGGCTCTCCTGGAGTCACGACTCCGAGTGCGACTGACGGAGTCGTAGTCGCAGAGGCGACACCGTTCGCAGTGGCCTGGGCAACGACCCCAAGTCCAACTGCTGCGTTCGCGTCGCTGAACGAGTCCTCGAAGAGGAACTGGTCGAGCATCCCGTTCTGACCGGCGAACAGATCAATGTCGTCGTCAGGCGCGAATGTTCCGCCCAGAAGCGAGTTGATCGGAAGGCCGAATTGGAAGGGAACTCTCAAGGACTACCCGGTGGTGTAGAGGTCCAGCGTCGCGATAACGGCACCCGGCGAGCCGGAACCGCTCGAGAGAAAGGTCATCCAGAGACAAGCGTCGTTGTCGACCTTGACGAGCTCCCCCTCCAGACCGTGTACGGCCGCGGTGACAGTCTCGTCTTTCGGGAAGACACTCAAGAGCTTCCGAGCGAGCGTGACTCCGTAGTTCCCAGCGGTTCCGGTAGAGCCAGGAAGCTGTACGGTCTCCACCGACCGGATTCCGGTATCCCCGGTGAGAAGGGGGATCGGAATGATTCGGCCGAGCCGCATGGTGGCCGGGATGGAGACAGTCGTGATCTGTCCGGGAGTCCCCGCCTGGTTCGTGTACGAGACGGTCAGAATCTGAGGAGTCGAGCCCATGGTGACGTAGGACTCGATGAACCCCATCACCCCGTGACCTGTCGTGTCCCCACGAGTGATGGCCGAGGTGTTGATCGTGTTCAAAGTGATGACGGTGCTGTCGAGACCGCCCATGTGGACCAGCCGGTCCCACAAGAAGACCGGGCAAGCCGCAGCCATGATCGTCGCTTCGAAGCCGAGAATGTTGAGGAACTCCCCTCCACCGGCATTGTTGAAATTCGCGAAAGCACCAGCCGTCGCTTTCGTCGGTACTGAAGTAGCTCCCGGAACCGCCCCGTCTACGGAACCGTCGAACAACCACCCGGAGTAGAAGTTCCCTGCAGCGAAGGTCGTCGCACCGCTACCTTTCATCACATCGAAGGTCTGCCGCCTCGTTGCAGCAAGAGTCGAAAGATCAGCCATTCCCGTAATCTGGGCCATCGACTATCCCGTCGTGAAGAGGGTACACCCACCGTAGAGCGGGAAGGAGGACACCCCTGTAGTCGTGAAAACGGTCGCCCACAAACAGGCACCCGCCTCGATTTTCGGAAGGCCGAGCTCCAGACCGACCCTCGAAATGGCCTGATTCACGTTTCTGATGGGAATGACGCAGATTCGCCTTGCAAGAACAACCCCGTAGTTCCCCGCCACGGTCGTGGAGGCCGAGAGCTGCACAGATTCGATGCTCTTGATTCCAATGTCTCCCGTCTGGAGAGGGAGAATCGGGAGAAGTCGACCCAGTCTCATGGTGGTGGGGATGGCGACAGTCGTCGTCCTACTTCCTACACCCGCAGAGTTCGTGTAGATGATGGTCGCGGTCGCACCAGTTCCACCGAGCTGGACGTAGCACTCGAGGAAGCCGATTACCCCGACTCCGGTGGTGTCCCCTCGGGTGATGGCGGGCGTGTTGATCGTGTTCAGCGTGATGACAGTGGAGTCAAGTCCGCCAGAATGAACCAGACGATCCCAGATGCTGACCTGTGCGGGAGCCACACTCTGGCTGCCGTAGATCGAGTAGAGGTGGGCCGCTTCACCGCCGCCGGGATCAGTGAACTTGACCAGAGCTCCGGCAGTGGCCGACGTAGGGACAGCCGCAGCTCCGGGAGCCACACCGGGACCTGGAATTCCAGTCCCGAGCCAGGACGAGAAGTGCTGGGTACCCGCAAAGGTAGAGACGACAGTCCTCTGAAACTCGAACCGTTGAGCTCGGGTAGCCAACAGAACGGCCAGCTGATCTACGGTAGAGAGCAAGGACATGGGCTACCCGGTCTTGAAAAGGGAGAAGCCGCCCTGAAGGACTCCAGAGATGGAGTCCGGAGCTCCACCAACAAGCCACAAACAGGCGTCTGCTTCGATGCGAGGATACCGCAATGCACCACCAGCCCTGCTGTACGGGGTGTTGCTGAGACCGGGGGCGCCTGTAGGAAGAGAGCAGATTCGCCAAGCCATGGTGATTCCGAAGTTCCCGACAGTTCCGGTCGAACCTGAAAGCTGAACGCTCTCGACGCTCTTGACCCCAACATCTCCTGCCTGCCCGAGCATCCGAATCAGGCCGTTTTCAATCAGGTTGGTCGGAATCGTCAGGGTTCCGGTTCGACCCGACGCGTTCGCAGAGTTCGTGTAGTTGATGGACAGGATTCTCGAAGTTCCACCGCCGCCGGTGTAGTTCTCGAAGAAGACCCAGACACCAACTCCGGTGGTGTCCCCTCGGGTGATGGCAGGGGTATTGATGGTCTGAACGCCGACGTTCGTCCCGGACAGACCTCCGCAATGGATCAGACGGTCGAAAAGAAAGGCACAACCTGGACCGTTCGAACAAACCCCGTCGATGTCGACCAGGCGACAGTGCTCGCCTCCCGAGGGGTTGGTGAAGTTCGCCAGCGCCCCAGTCGTCGCCTTCGTACAGACTGCTGCGGTAGTCGGAGCCACTCCTGGGGAAGGGAATCCAGAGGTGGCCCACAGTGAACAGAGTGTGCCCTGGGCGTGGCTGTTGCTGATGGCCTCGTCAGTCTCTCGAGAGAACCAGAATCTCTCCCCTCTCTGGGCCATCCCTGCGATCAGGTTGTCCATGTTCGTGAAGCTCATTCCTCACCCCGTCCTGAGGAGAGTAAAGCCGCCATGAACCTCACCGTCTGTCGCTCCGTGTGCATGGAGAACAACCCACAGGCAGGCGTTGTTGTCGATATGCGGAAAGCCTAGATTGAAACCAGAACGATGAACCGGAGTATTGCTGGTTCCAGAGGCAGCCAACGGCATCGAACAGACTCGACGGGCCAGCGTGATTCCGAAGTTCCCGACAGTTCCCGTTGAACCCGGAAGCTGCACGCTCTGGACACTTTTGATTCCAAGGTCCCCCGCCTGAAGAAGAATCGGAACCATTTTGCAAAGGTTGAGGCTGGCCGGAATCGAGACTGTCCCTGCACGGCCAGAAGCATTCAGAGTGTTCGTGTAGGAGACCGCCAAGACCTGCGGGGTCGCCCCGAGGTTCGTGTAGCACTCCAAAAATCCAACAACACCGACCCCGTTCGTGTCTCCCCGCGGAATCGCCGGAGTGTTGATGGTCTGAACAGCGACACTCGTTCCCGACAAGCCTCCGCAGTGAATCAGGCGGTCATAGAGATAGAACGTTCCGATGGTGTTTTGAGAGATCGCATCGATGTCACAGAGCCGTAGAGAATCCGAACCTCCGGCGTTCGTGAAGTTCGCCAACGCTCCGGCCGTGGTTTTGTCGACCGCAACCGCCGTAGTCGGAGTCGGTCCTGCACTCGGAAACCCGGACAGGATCCAGGTAGAGCCCAAGTTTCCCAGAACGTAGGCGAGAGACCCAGACTCGTCGGTCCTCTTCATGAAGACGAAACGGTCTGCCCTTTGCGCCATACTCGCTACGAGATGGTCTGTGGATGCAAAGTCGGCCACTAACCTCCCCCTTACGGCGTGTAGGTCGTAGTACGGCCGATGTAGAAGACGAGACCGGAAGGGAAGACCACGGTGTAGTCGGTTCCGTTCGGGGCAGTTCCAGTCAAGGTCATCGCTGCGAGCAGTTCTCTGTTGGCGTCAGCACCTCCAGCCTGATCGAAGAAGACGATCTTTGTCGGAGTCCCGGCTGCCAGACCGAGCAGGGGGAAGATCGCAGGATCGGCGGTGTACTGGATTCGATGGTCCGTCGTGTTCTTGGTCCGGACCTTGTTCCCGATAACGAGCCTGGCGTAGTTGCCGCCAGAGAGCTCGTTCGTAATGTCGGCCACGTCGTTGTGCTCGGGATCGAACGTGTAGGAGCTGGTCACCAGAAGAACCCGCACGTCCCCCGAGGCCCAGCTGAAGCCGTTCGTGAGCTTATCGAGGCCCGTCGTGTAGAACTGCAGATCTCCAACAGCCATTCAGAACCTCTAGGCCTTGCTGACCAGTCGGGCTTTCATCGCAGTTCTTTCGCCACCGGTGTAGGGAACCCCGGTGTTCGGGTTGTTCTTCGTGATGAGGATGTCGTGCTTCTCGAAGTTCGCAGTCAAGGGACTGTTCGAACTGTCGACAGCGGTAGCCCCGTCGTCCACTCCGACCCGAATGTTCGTGACCGGAGACGTACCTCCCATCCGGGCCTTCGCCGCAGCTCCGAGAACCCAGAGCGTGGAGCCAGACGGAATGGCGAGAACAGTCTCGAACGAATCGACCTGGTCTGGAGTCTCGGAATCGACGAAGGTGTCGTCATCAGCGTCGATGAGCTGGGAGAAGTGGTTCCCGCCCGTGGTGTTGTCGAAACCCGCTGCAGCGTCTGCGGTCAACGGTTCCAGGAACTGGTAGAGCTCCGGAACCCAGAGGGAGTCCTCGTCGTTTCCGAGAGCATGGTTCGCTTCTCCGTCCCAGGCTCCCGCAGTGAGGGGTTCGCCGAGCTCGAAGGTGCCGCTGACCACGGTCACGAACACGCACCCGTCTCCAGCACCATTGTCGAAGACATGGGTGATGGTGGCGGTCGCAGCGCTGTTCGTCCCAGTGAGAGTCGCTCCAACAGTCGGAGGGGTCGGGTCTCCGTTCGTGTAGTACATGCTCCGAGCGAAGATGAAGACATCGTCCCAGTCGGGTCCGAAGCCTGTGAGGGTGGTCTGGTTCACCGCCTCCGAACCCGTCGACGTGTCGAGACCTGTTCCGTCGACGACGAGGTTGTCCCAGTTCCCGACCCGAACTCGGCTGAAGCCTCCCGAGTCTGCGCACTTTCCCCACCAGTGCATCCAGTTCCACTGCCCGGTTGTCGCCGAGCTCGGCAAAGACGACGTGAGCACGTCTCCGTTTCCCGCACGGACTTCGAACGTTCCAGAAGTCGAGTGAAAGTTCAACCGCATGTTGAGTGTGCTGGACGCCTTCAGATCGAAGTCCCAGTCGTCTCCAGGGTCCCCACTTCTGGCTGCGAAGGCGGCCACGAACTCTTTGAGCGCTGGGAAGGCGAGAAGAACGACGTTCGTCGACCCGATCGACGTGTGGATGTAGGTCGAACCTCCTTCGGCACCCTGCTTGTGCGGAGTAGCCGTGAGGTAGGCGAGAGGCCCCGTAGCGGACTGAACCCCGTCCAGTACCTCATCTTCGTACTCGAACCCGGTCATGAAGACACAGGTCAGGGGAGTATTCGTTCCGACCTGCGGGAACCTGTTGACGAGCGGCATTCAGCCTCCTGGACTACGCCAGTCTCTGTGCTCTCAGACTGTACGACCCGCCCGCTCCATCTGCAGCGACCGCGAACTTCACGACACCCACGACCTGTGGAATCCGAAAGGAGGGTGCGGCCTTGTCGTCCACCAAGGTCCCGTCGGCGACCGTGTAGGTCGCCTTGTACGGAAGCGGACGCCAATTCCCTTCGGCGATGGTGTCGTCTGCCGGAATTCGAGAGCCATCGGCAGCGATCGGAATCGTCGTTCCATCATCCGAACCGTACGCAACGATGGTGACCTCGGTGACTCCCGTGAGGTCGGTCGGAAGAAGCCAGCACACGCATCCACCCGGATGATCCCGGATGTCGACCGCAGAAGTCGAAATGGCCTCCGCAACGGTGAAGGCCGCAGCAGCCTTGATCACCACGGAAGTCCGATCACTTCTCGGGTAGGGAATGTTCACTCGTCGCCCCATGTGCTTCCGGTGTGAGTCGGACAGAAGATACCAGAGGCCCATGGGAAGTGCCATCGAGCGGGCTCGAGAGTATGCTTCGAGGCATCGGGGGTTGTTGTGGAACAGAAGAGCTTGGTCACTACCGCAGCCTTCTGGCGCGAACTCGAGCTCATCACGGAGAGCCACGAGAAGGAGGCTTCCGCTGCCTGGAAGCCGGCGCACATCCACAAAATCGCGAAACACCTCGGGGTCGATTTCAACACTGAGGCTTTCAAGGCTTTCAGCAAGCAGGTGACGGGGAAGGAACATCTCGATGACATGGATCGAGCTGAACTTCAGAAGATGGCAGTTGCTCTGCTTCGGAAACAGAAAATACAGGAGAAGACGGCTGCTGGGATGGGAATGCTGAAACCCCTGCGTTCCGTTCCGAAGCCGCCTACTCCGACTTTTCTCAAGCCTGTCGCTTCGGCCGCGAATGCCGTGAAAGTTCCAGGAACCGTTGCTGCAAAGGCCGGCACAGCAACGAATGTAGAGAAGCTGAGGCCAATGCGAGCTGTCTACGGGTGAACCTGTAGATTCTCGGAGAGTCCTCGCATAAGGAACATGAGGAGGACGAGTGTCGGCCTCATGCTCGGAAGCCAATAATCAGAATTGCCTGAGACTTGAGCTTCTGGCGTAGGGACTACTCTATACATCCATAACTCGGAATTCGTAGAATAGTCACTTGCGAATACCAAGTGACTACAGATAGATCTTGGGCAGGAGGGAGCCATGGACAAGAACCAGTTCATGCACCCGGATGGCAGCCCGAAGACCGCATTCGACATGTTCTGCGACTCGTGCTCGCTCGGGACCTTCGGGCAGTGGAAGATGAGCCCGGAACAGCAGGCTCATGTGGAGAAGTACTGGGGGGACCGGAGGGTCCCTGCAGTTCTGAAGTTGCTGCGCCAGGCGGCGTAGCGTACTGATTAGGGATGGGCGCTCCCGAGGGTGCGAGCGCCCAACACGGAGGACTGATTGCCTCGAACTCTTTCTCAAATCGAGAGGGACAAGACAGATCTGCTCGCTGAAAAACTCGAACTCGACCATCAGATCTCGGAACTGAAGACTGAGCTTGCCGATGCACGGCAACGAGTCGGACTCCGACGCGAGTACTCCAACCCGAAGTGGTGGAAACGCGCGAACGCTGATCTGGCTGAAAAAGGAAGAAGAAGTCAGGAGATCCAGTTCGAGCTCTCGAAGCTGCGAATGGAGTTGAACCGACTCCGTCACGGCGAGACGAGACCCCTGGCTCCAGTGACTCCTCAAGCGCAGACCGCGGTCCTTTGGAGAGTGGCACACGCCGCACGGCGCTACCTCTTCGAAGAGAACGACGACTCCGCAGAGGAAGCAGGCGATGTTCTCGAGCGGGAACTCGACGAACTCGACTACGTCAATCCAAGATGGTTCGAACGGAAACCCTCCGCCTACAGGAAGGCGTCGTAGTGGCCGCCGACACCTTGGCCGAACTCGTGGCCATGACCATTCACGAGTCTTCGCAGAAGCGGGCCCGAGATTACGGGAGCATCCCTGCGAACGAACCGATGCAGCTGTGGGACGATCTCACCCCTCAAAACAAGGGAATGATGATCTCCACAGCTGCCGACGTTTTGGAGACCCTCGGTCTTCTGGGTCTCCATGTTCGTCTGGAAGGGGAACGAGTCGTGGTCAGCGCAAGACCACGACTCGTCTCTGTTCCACAAGAGCAGGAACAGGTCACCACCGTCGCTGTAGCAGGCGGCGGAGTGGTCATGGCTCCTGCGAATCGAATCACTCGAGTGATGGCCGGGCCCGGCCCGGTGGAGGCGCCAAAACAAGTAGTGCCTCCACCGAAATCCATCGAGAGCTTCACCCACACGCAGGCGAAGCAGCTCGGCTTCGAGGGAGACCCCTGTACCGAATGCGGACAGATGACTCTCGTACGGAGCGGCCGATGTTTCCACTGCATGAGCTGTGGATCGAACACCGGCTGCGGGTAAGACGGAAGTTCATTCTTTCCGCCTCGGCTGCAGCCGCTTCCTGACCTTGGCTTCTTCGAGTTCTTTCTTTCGAAGTTCGTTGATCGCTGCCTTCGCGAGTTCGGGAGCACCAGCGGCCAGGGCTTTGTCGACAGAAGCTCGAAGAGCCTGGGTCGTGTCCAGCTTCCGGACGACGTAGATCTTCTTCGTCTCCTCTGCGAGAGCCTTCTTCGCCCTCTCCATCGTTTCGTCTTTGTCTTTCTCGCTTCCCGGAAAGAGCATCCGTTTATACGCATCGTAAGCGGCTTCCAACTGCTTCGCGTTCTCGGAAGTCCGAGAACAGAGCATGTGGATTTGCATCTCCTTCAGCCGTTCCCGCTGATGCTGGAGATGCACGACGATGAGAAGACGGTACTGCAACGGCGTGATGTCGGGACGCCCCTTGAGCTGCTCGTAGAGGAGTTCAGCCCTCGCCCAAGACAGCGGCGTCCCTAGGAGTTTCCCACCTTCTCCACGAGGTTCCCGGTGAGCATTCTCCGGACTCGTCCATCGAACCAGGCCATCTGGATGATGAGGTCGTCGGTCAGGAGCGATGGGTACCGAGAGACCTTCTCCATCCGCAGCTTCATGGCCGTGTAGAAGTCCTCCCGCTGCGAGTCCTTCATGAGCTTCTCGATAGATGGCTCGATGGCCTTTCCGTTGATCTGCTCGAGACAAATCGCGAGCCGAAACAACGTGTAGGTATGCCGAAGGGCCTGGGCGTTCGTCTCCTCGTAGGCCGGAGAGGACATGAAGTGCTCGAGCCACAACCCGTGGGTCGTGTTCAGCGTCCGGAACGTGATCGTGAGACTTTCACGAACCGGGACAGCCTGCTCCACGTAGCCCTGGAAAAGCATCGACTCGAAGTCGAGAGGCTTCAGGTCCTTCTCGATCCGAGCCCGACGATCCTTGTCCATCATCGGGTCGTAGAGGTGATCCTCGGGCTGAAGCTGAAAGTCCTGCCGAATGGTGCTCTTCAGCTTTTCCTCTTCAGCTGCCTCCAGATCCTCGTTCAGAGCCTTCTGGTACTCCTCGTGCCACTGGTTGACGATCTGGGCCGGCTGCCGCTCGAGCACCAGAGCCCAGTTCGAGCCTGCGGGAAGAGCTTGTTCCGGAGCCCATCGACCTTCCGTGATGGCTGCCAGAAGTTCTTCTTTCCGTTCCTTCAGGTCTGCTGCGTACTTGGCGGCTCTCTCCATCTCTTCTTGATAGGCTGCGGGGTCTGCTGCAGCAAGACGCGCAGCGGTCTCGGGGTCAGCCACGCCAGCCAGTCTCTGGTTCGCAGGATTCCCTGCACCCAGCCCTCGAATCGGCCCCGCTCGTTCAGTAAGCCTCGAGCGGATCGGTTCGTCACCCGACATAGAGCCCCCAAGTCCAGCAGTTGTTCAGCAACAGCAGCGAAGAGCCTAACAAGCTTCAAGGAGATCTCGTGTCCCGAGACCTGCCCGAGTATCTCTCGGACGATCAGAAACAGGCCATGGAGACGGTCATGGACTGCGTCGACAAGCAGCGTGTGACCACCCTCTCCGGCCCCGCAGGAAGTGGGAAGAGTACTCTCACCAAGGAGATCATCGAACTTTCAGAGAGACACGTGGTTCTCGGTGCACCGACAGGAAAAGCGTCAGTCGTCCTTCGAGAGAAGTCTGGATTCCCGGCGGCGACCATCCACGGTCTTCTGTACGGCGGCGCTTTCTACGACAAAGACACGAAGCGCCTCATCTTCACCCGACCCGATGCTCCCTGCACCGACCACGATCTCCTCATGCTCGACGAGGGTTCGATGATCGGCCGGAAGCTCTGGGTGGAGCTGATGGAACACGTTCCTGGAGGCGCCAGAGTTCTCGTGATCGGAGACAAGTACCAACTCCCGCCCGTGAACGAGACCTGGGGTCCTGAACTCGACGGAGCCGACGCCCACCTGACGAAGGTGCATCGTCAAGCCGAACAGAGTCAGATCATCCAGTACGCAACGGCCATTCGGGAAGGAAGAGGAGAACGTTGGCAGGCAGAGTCCTACGACGACTCCGACCCGAACTTCCAGGTCTACGGCGACATCGATAGTGCTGTGGAGTGGCTGGTCGACGCCCGACAGAAAGACGAAGACGCGACGCTCATCACCTACACCCACAAGATCCGCTCCCAGATCAACCAGGCAGTCCGGGAACGTCTTGGACTCTTCGACCCGAAAGTTCCCTTCGTAACCGGGGACAAACTGGTCGTCCGGTCGAACAACCACTCCATCGGCCTGATGAACGGAGAGGTAGTCACGGTCGTCGACTCCGAAGAGGTCGGACCTGGAAAGTACACCCTGATTCTCGAAGAGCGCCAGGACTTCGAACTCCTGACCCTCCTCAGTCACCTGGAACAGCCTGCCGACGTCTTCCAAAGCTGGAAGAGTGGAAATGGAAGGAAGCTCCCGAAAGAACTCCGGGACCTCTATCTCCACGTCCACTACGGCCAGTGCCTGACTGTCCACTCCTCTCAAGGCGGTCAATGGAAGAAGAGCGGCTTCCTCATGGACGCTGCGTACCGCAGGATGAGCCGGGAAGACTCGGCCATGGGACGTCGGTTTTTGTACACTGCAATCACCCGAGCGGCCGAGAATCTGGCCGTCTTCGTCCTCTAGGAGTTCTGATGTGCGAGACCTGCAAGTGGGATGACTTCCTCCTCGACTGCGACAACCTCCAGGAGCGCATCGAGATGATCGACGTGGACTCCGACGGCTGGCGAGACTTCTCCAGTGGAGTCATGGAGAAACTCCTCAGCATGAAGAAGTGGACCGAGGACAACGAACACGTCACCGAGAAGATGAAGACCGCACTTGGAAACATGGATGATGGAGTCGCGAGGTGGGAACGCTGACAGAAGACCCGGACCTTCTTTCGGACGAAGAATTCGAGAAGCAGCTCTGGCTCTACATCCTCGGTTCCTTTCCCCTAGGCTGGAGCGAGGCCAAAAGAAAGATCCTGGCCGACAGAAGGGCCAGGACACTACGAATGGCGGAAGAGCCAACGAGTGAGCAGCTACTCGGGAAAGCCATGTACGAAGACGACCGAGAACAAGAGCTTCTCGGTCTTCTGGAAGAGTCCTTCGACACTCTTCCAGAAGGAGATCTACGAGACAGAATTCGGAAAGTCCTCGAGACCTCCTGAACTGGAACTCGTAGGGAACAACAGGCATAAGCGTTTTGAATGGGAAAGGTTCCTGTTCAAACCTCAACCTTTAGCGCTAACCGTGGAGCGCAATCTGGAGCCCTATGGGCGACAAAAAACCTGACCTCACGACCATTACGGTCTTCGAACAGAACACGCCTCCGCCACGCATCGCGACGCTCCATGACCTGGTCAAAGCCGTACCGGACGGTGACCCGGAAAAGATCGTGGAAGTGCGAAGGCTCTCGACCCTCGACGACCCTGTGGAGTTCGTGAGAGGCCTGGACCCGTTGATAGCTCTGCGGGTCCTTTCAGGGCGAATCGAAGAGCTGGAAGCAGTCCGAGTACGCGACAATCGGGAGAAGCGAGAACTTCGAGGTCTTAACGAACGTCTCCAGCGAGAGAACAAAGAGCTCCGTAAGAGCCTGTTCATCCCTCCTCCCTCCGAGGAGGTCTCGATGGAGAGCTACAACCCCTTCGGGAAAGGCGCTCCAGCGTCTGGACCTTCCTGGACCGAGGACCCGACAACGGCTCCGAAGACCCAGAGGTCGTTCACCTCGAAGGTCCCCATCATCGAGGTCCAGGACCTACTCGAAGAGAAGCCCCCGATCCCGCAGGCGTGGGTCGACGGCCTCGCCGCATACATCATGATCACCCCGAGAGAGGCTCTGACCATGCTCGAAATGCTGCGAGACGACGAGCTCGGACCCAACAACGAGGCCGCAATCCACGAGATGTTCGTGGACTTCGCCTTGAGAATGAAATTCCCGATCGACGTACCGAGCAACACGGTCGCGTGGATCAAACTGCTCCTCCAGAAGACCTAGAAGGGGAACCATGTCGAAACAACAGCAAGTAGCTCCAACAACCGTACCGCCGGAATCAGCCCCGGCGATGAGCTCCGGAGGGAACTTCGAACAAGTCGGAGGGAACGCCTTCGCAGCAGAACAGATGGGGATTCAGAGCTCCCCCGTGAACGGGATCATGGCCCGGGTCATGGCCTGTACTTCCGGCCGAGTCGACGGAGCCGACAAGGTGTGGGACCGAGTCAGCGCCTCGCCGGCCTCCCCCGACCCGATGCTGGGAATCTTGGCGGGGGCCATCACCGCTGCCGTCATGGGAACGACCGCCCTCTACACCGCCCCGATCGTCGCCTCGGTGGCGGCCGTTCCGGCGCTGTCCGTAGCCGCTCGAGCGGTTCTTGGCGCCTTCGTGAACACGGCCATCACGTCCCGGACTCCGGACGTTCTGGCCTTCGTCCAGGGTGCACTCAACGACGAGCAGGGTCGAACCCCTCTCCATGACATGTACTTCCTGGCCAGCAAGGGCGCGATCCGCATGGCGGGTGTCCTGGAGCTGGAGTCCTACGAGAACCTCTGCAACTTCCTGATCGAGGAAGGAGCGCCTCCGGCGGCCATGCAGATGTTGATGACGAAGCTGGACATGGCCATTCCCAAGGCCGAGGAGCTGCAGATGCAGCGCTCCATCACGGAGTGGCTGACCTACCTCGCGACGGTAGACACCGGCGGAGACAAGAAGAATGGATCCGATCTCGGGGAGACGGGGTCGGGTCGGAGTCCAGGGGACAAGGCCCGTGGCCAGATTCCTCGAGGGGTCGTCCATCTCCACGTCGTCTTCGGAGACCCGAAGAACGACCCGGTCGTGAAGTCCGCCAAGATCGACGGTCTCCCGGCTGACCTTGTCCCCTCTCTCGTACAGGGGAAGGTCACCCTGGGAGAGCTCAACCTCCCCCTCTGGATTGGCGGGACCCTCGCACCCGGCGAGGCGATCGAGGTCACCTGCAACGAGAAGGGCACCATGGGACTCACCCAGAACGGCCGGAGCGCCGAGGGGTGGATGAATGGCTACGCCATGTTCCACGGGGTCGACACCGACCAGGCTCCGAAGGTGCTCGCCGACCACATGAAGAGCCTGGAGTTCGGCCTTCTGCCCATCGTGCTCGCATGATCCTCCTCCTCCTCGGCTGCGGGGTCTCTGACCACGACCTTCAGTCCGAGAACTGGAGGATCCAGGAACGAGCAATCGAGGAACTCCCCATCTGGCAGGCACGCCGGCTGGTTCCGTACCTCGACGAAGCGATGCTCCACGAGCGCGTACGGGTCGTCTCCGCAGCAGCCGATGCTCTCATCCGAGCGAACTCGGACGAGGGAGAACAGGCTCTCCGAAAACACCTGAACGGGAATCGAGAACGAGGATTCGTGCTCCGTGCACTGGGGAACCACCAGTCGAAGAGAAGCTGCGACCTCCTGGCCGAGCTCTACGTCGCCTCTCTGCCCGGTGAACGGACAGAAGAACAGGAAGAGCTCGAGGCCGAACTACGGTCGACAAGCCTGGAGGAGGGATGGCCCTGCTTCCAGTCACTCGGCCCCTACCGGGACAGAGACCCGAGAGTGGAACGCCTCTGGACTGAGGCTTCCAAGACTCTGACGCTCTAGATCTCCGGCCCACCCCGGCCAGCTTCGGGGTGGGCCATCATTAGCATTCTTTTTCGACTCCAGGAGGAACGATGGGCTTCAACTCCCTCGTCTTCATCTTGAATGACGCCTTCCATGCGATCGACGAACACCCGGACATCTGGTGGAGAGCAACAAAAAGAGCCCTCGACCAAGCCACCGCAGAGCCGAAAGAGTACGACTCCGGACTCAACAAGGGCAACTTCACAGCAGTCCTGAACCACCATGCGGACGTGATGAGCCTCGTCGCGGTGGGCGGGAACGACTGCTCCATCATCTGGCAGGAGCACTTCCCCGCGGGAAGACACGCAGGTGCTGAAGAGCACCTGGAGATTCTGAAGAAGGCCGCAGACGCGCTCGGCTTCAGGCTGGTGAAAAAGTCCAAGAAGAAACTCCTCCACCAAGCCGTGCTGGAGGAAGTCCGACTCCGTACAGGCACCTCAAGAAGGACGGCTGCCTGGATTCGCTACACCAACTCGAAACTCGCGCTTCTCAAAAGGCTGATGTAGGCAGAACCATGAGACCGAACGCCAGAACAATCCGAAAGATCTTGATGAGGAACCGCCTCCAGGTGCTGTGGGGCCGTCGCGCTTTCCTCAAGATTCGCCTCCCGATGGACCTCGTTCCGGAGCCCATGCCCGACATCAGCTTCGCCGAAGGCTGGGGTCCTCAAGGCTTCTCCGGGCACTGGAGTGAGGAACTCGAAGACGGGACCCTGCGGGTCCGTACTATCCAGAAGGTCTATGGAGGAGATCCGAGGCCTGTCGATGAGGAAGACGCCGAAACCGAAGAAGAGGACTCGGAAGACCCGACCGAAGCTGGCCCAGTACGTTTCAATCCTCCTCCTCTCTTCGTAGAGCAGAGTCCGTACAACGAGGACAGCTTCACCTGGTGGGAAGGCTTCGAAGGGATCTTCAACCCCGCCACTCTCGACTCTCCCTTCATCAGCCAGAACACGCTGGATCCGGAGTTCGTCGAGAAGTGGAAGGCCTATCAGGAGTGGTACGACAAGTACGCGCATGGGGATTTTGACCAGAAGGGGGCAAAGGAAAGCCCTGTTCTCCTGGCCTTCACCTCGATGGCGGCTCGTTACACGAAGACTCACTACGTCGACTTCTCTGCAGATCAGAAGTGGATGTACATCACGTACGCCGTGAAGTGGTTTTACCCACAGACCAAGTTGAGGTTCGCGGCCGACTTGAAGAAGGCCTTCAGAATCGCAGACAGCGCCGGTGTAGAGGCGAAGCTGCTACGCTAGGGGCCACTTGAGGTGTGAATGGCCCTGGAAGTTCTTTCGGATGATGAAGCTCCTCACGTCGCCTTCACGGGGAGTTCAGGGACGGGGAAAACAACCCTGGCCAAATGGCTTGCCAAGGAACTCGATGTTCCTTTCAATCCAATTGGAGCCAGATCTGTGGCCGTCGACATGGGCTTCGTGGACGAAAAAGGCGAGGCCCGTCCGTATGATGTCGACAACGCGTCTCTGAAAACCTACCTGCACTACGCCCCAAATCTCCAGGAAAGCACTCCGGAGCAACGAATCCTCGCAGCAAGAGCATCTAGGGGTTCCGGCAGAGACCAACAAAGTCCTACCTGCCGAGTACTCTTCCAGCAGGAAGTCCAACGCCAGAAGATCCTGTGGGAAGTGAACCACTGGCGTTCTGGCTTCGTGACCGACAGGAGTTCGATCGACGACCTGACCTACTGCTGTCTACACGGAATTCGAGGAATCCAAGAAGGCTACCTCGACCGTGCACTCGAACATGCCGCGAAGTACTCCACCATCTTCATGACCCCCCTGGGGGCCTTTCTCAGTCTCGAAGCTGATGGTGCGAGAGTGCCAGACCGGACCTACCGCAGGATCTTCGAGACCCTGCTCGAAGGCTTCCTTTTTTCCGTTCCGCATCTCGACATCAACGGCCTGCTCTGGCACTTGACGATGTCGGACCTCGACGAGAGAAAGACGTACATCAAGCAGACCTTGAAGTAGGAGCTCCCATGGATGATTTCGCACTCGCACGGAAGTTGGAAATCGAGATCGACCAACTCCGTTTCTCGAAAGAGCCTCTCGTTCTTCAGGCAGCCAAAGACGCGAAGGAGGCTCTCACTGCCAGAAGGCTCGATCTGGCTCAGCAGTTCGTGACCGAAGGAAAGGATCGGATGCGACCGGTCAAGCTTCTCGATGTCCTCATCGCGAAGGGGAACATCCCGAGTCGGTCCCACGCTCGCCGGCTCATCGCTTCTGGGGTCGTCTCGGTGGATTTGCGAATCGCAAAGTCCGGCGAGATGGACGTTCGAAACGCGACCTCGATCCAGATCAAGGGTAAAGAGGAGACGCGGGAGATTCTTCGGAAGGAAGGCTGATGACCCGAAAGAAGTCCGATGCAGACCTGCACAAAACGACGCACTACATCACCCCAGGCCAGGATGTCTTCCTCAAAAGGAAAGTGAGGGAGCTACGGCAACGGGTCTCCAGGCAGGACGAGGAACTCGTGACAGAGTCCACGATCATCCAAGGCCTCTTGAGCATGTACATGGCTGCCGACGCGAAGAAAGAGTCGTCGTAGTTGAGCAGTTTTTAGCGAATAAGAGCTTCGTAGGAACGATTCGCAAGAATCACCGGTGTGGGAAGCACGAAGCTCCAGGCGAGAGGTGCGAAGGGCGCTGCCAACCCCGCAGGGGGAAGGCAACCGCGAGGCCCAGCGCGCAAGGGTAGCAGTGCTCGGGAGGAACACTAGAGCCACTCGAGAGAGGAAACGGCTAGTGCCCGAGAAGCAGCAGCGAGCAGCCCACACTTTCCAAACGTCTGCTTCGCCCCTTTCTCCGAAAGAGGACTCACACGGGGGGCGAGGCACTTTTCGAAAGGAGTGGACATGGACACGCGCCTACAAGAGAAGATCGAGGGCTGGGAGAAAGTGGTTGAGGCCTACCGGCCCATCTGGGTCGAGGCAGGAGATCGACCTCCGATTGCAAAAGCGCTCGAGGAGAGTCTCGAAGCGCTCAAAGAGCTGCGGCTGGAACACATCCAGCTTCAGCAGGACCACGCCGACATGGGAGGACTCGACCGCTGCGACGAATGTCGTGAGCAGATCGACTACAGCAACGAAGACCGGCCAGCTGGCCACCTGGACTGGTGTAGCGCAAACCCAGAAAATGGAGTGGGGTAGGGAACATGACCGTAAGAAGCATTGAATTGACTGGAGGTATCCAAGCCGCAGGGATGGCTTGTGGATACCACTACACCGAGATCTTCGAGTTCCTCCTGGAGATCCTGACGACAGCAGAGCCCGACTCCGAAGGACACATCCTCGACATGGATGACCTGGAAGACGCTCTCCGACAGGTCGTCTTCCCTTCCCAGAGTTCGGGTGAACAGATGTCCGACTGGTTGAGTCGACAGCTGTCCACCTGGATCGACAACAACCACGAGTCCCTGAAGAACGCCGGGTACCACCTCACCGCCAAGATCACACCGATGGATGGCGAGGAAACGAGGAGAACCTTCTGCTCGATCCACCGGACGAACGGAGAGGAGCCGGAGGTCAGCCTGGTTCCGGCGATCGCCGCAAGGCAAGAAGGCGAACGCCTGAAGCTGGCGGCAGCACGTCATGCTCGAGCAGCGCAGGGGCTGACTCCCGAGCGAAAGCTGTGAAGGGAGAATGGCCTATGAGCGGTGATTTCGAGAACCATGTCCAGAGTCTGGTTCAACGCCTCACCTACAAGCCACAGTATCGGCTTCTTCTCGAAAGGGACCAGACCAACAACGATGGCCGTGTCTACCTCCAGGTGGAGTGCCGCCGGCCAGACGCCAAGACGGGAGAGATGGGTCTCGGTCGGGGAGGAAAGGCCTACCTCTCCGAACACATGACGGACAGCGAACTCGTCCGACTCGCCTTCGGACTCTTCCTCAAGTACGAGGAGCACGAGTGCCGAGAGTGGTTTCGCTTCGACGACCGGGCTGTCTTCGGCCCGCACATCGATGTGCGAGCACTGTTCGAAGCTGCGGAACGTCTGGAGAAGCGCGGCTAGAAGTGAGAGCCTGAACTCGGAGGGCTCATGGACTTCGAGATCGTCACGACCAAACATGGTCGTAAAGTCGCGGTCCTCCACCTCAGAGTAAGTGGAGTCGAGCGACAACACGGAGTCACCGGAGAGTGGCTTCCCCGAATCGATTTCAACATCGGGGAGCGCGCCTCGGACATGACCCGTACTGCAGTGAAGCTGATGATCGGCGACATCGAGACCCGAGGATGGGTCTGGAGGGACGCCACCGGCGAGACTCTCCTTGTCTCCAGAATCGCCTGGCTCGACGAGCGAGGAACAATCCTCTCAGAGTCGAACGGAAGAAGAGGATGGCCCAGCCTACCGAAGCTGGGCCCCTATCCGATGGAAGTTCGAAAGTCGGCCGTGTTGGTCGGCTTGAATCCAGTTGCTCTCATCGCCTGACCCTCCGGGGTCCTAGACACGACATGTCTGCAGAGTCTTGCGTCTACTCCATTGTTGTCAGAGACGTGTCGTGTTTCGGGCCCCGGAAAGGAGTTCCCATGGATCCCGAGATTCCCTTTCCTGACTTCAAGCTCGAATTCGAAGGTGAGGAACTCACCTTTACCTTCGGCAGATACGGAGACAACAACCGGATCGCCTGCCAGATCTACACGCCTTCCGAACCCTTCGGGAAGCTCACGGTCAACGTACCGGAGATCCCTCTCGCCGAAGACATGTTCATCCTCGACCGAGTCCTCCTGGATGTGCACCCGAAGCTCATCAAGCTCTTGGAAAAGGAGAAGAGGATCAGCAACTGCGACGTGCGGGTAAGCTACGGCTACGTCGAAGATCAACCCGTCTATAGGTTCCTGGCTCCAGAATGACCGAAGACGAGGCCATCGCCGAGTACACTGCCCTCTGGAATGGATTCCTGGCAGGAAACCAGGAGTTCCTTCTGGGGGTCGCAGTACCTACAGAGCTCGTTCAAAACAGAATGGACGAGCTGCAGGACTACATCAGCCAAGAGCGCTGGAAGAGCTTCATCCACGAGCTTCCCGGGCTGAAAGAAAGCCTGGCAGCCATGGCGCAGACTGCCGAGGCGATCAGCAGAGCTCTCGGAGTACCCGATGGCTAGTGACGAAGAGTTCCTCGAATCACTGAAGGTAGGGGTGAGCGTCAAGGGCACGACCCCCTCCGCGGTGATGAAGACGAAGTACCACGCGGTCGGTCCGGATCCGGAAGGCGAGGTCTCCGTCGGAGGGAAACTCGTCTTTCGGAACCGGATGGGTCGGAGTTGCTTTTTCCTCCTCCTCGACCTATCGGGAACAACTCTCGTCCTTCTGACTGCCAAGATTCTGGGGGACGAGCAGTTCCACGCCCTCAAAAACATGGACCTCGGCTTCATCCTCGAAGCCAAGGGCCCTGTTTTTCGGAATCGTGTCGGGGAACTCACGGTCCTTGCGACCGAGGTCTACCTCGTCGCCTGGTCCGACTTAATGGAGAAGGAAGAAGACAAAGAGCAGAAGCTCGAGAAGGTGGACTCCGAGGAGTAGGTAGAAGCACTTCTGGTGCCTATCCTTCTCCTCTTTGAGCTCCAGAATCTCGTCCTGCATCTCGTTGACGTCCAGCCGCCGACGGACGGAGTCAGTAATGAGAATGGACGCGATCTCGTTCACCACTCCGAGATTCGAGTGGTGACCACGGAGTGCGGCGTTGAGATCAGCCTCCATTCCCCGACGCTTCTGAACGTCCGGGAAGTATTCGGTTGCTCCGTCGGGCTGCTCGGACTTGAAGGGTTCAAGCTTCTCGAGCAAAGAGTCCCACCAGTTATCGGCCATGATCCACCTCAAATCTTCTACCCTGGAGTTCAGGGATGATTGAGATTTGTGACGAAGACTTCCCGAACGGCTACATCCGCCATGCTGGCCTATCGGACGCAGAGTCCCGGGAACTAGACTGCGAATACTGGAGTGAGACCAGACAAGAACTCCATGAATGCATGGGCTTCGGTCACTACCTCTGCTACGACTGCGCGAGTCTTAGTCCAGATTCGCCGATGATCACCCAGTACTTGGACGACGCCGAGATCGAAGCTCGGCTCGATGATGTCGAAGGCCCGTGAAAGACGAAAAGAAGGTCCCGCCTCCGACTCTGAAGTACCTTCGGCCCGATGGAGCCAAAGTTTCTATCGAGTACGTCTTCTGCATGGATTGCGACTTTCTTTCCGGCATCGTCAGAGTCGAGTGGCCGGATAGAGTCGGGATTCAAATCACCGGGGCAGGTTGCAAAGCAGAGCCCCGCCGAGGCCCGAAAGAAGCAAAGGCCCTGGCAGATTCACTGGAACACCCGTGAGCGCATGGAACGACGATCAGCTCTTCTCCTCGGCAGTAAACGAGGGAGACACGACCAAGGACGAGTGGGGCACTCCTCCAGAGCTCTTCGAACCGCTCCACCAGGAGTTTCAGTTCGAAGTCGACGTGGCCGCTTCCGGCTACAACTGGATGGTTCCTAGCTACTTCGGCCTGGATAATGGCCGAGACGCCTTGATGCTCGACTGGCCCCTTTTCGGTACCAGCTTCTGGGGAAACCCCCCATACTCCCTCGCTTCAGAGTTCCTCAAACAAGGGAGTCGTTTCGCTTCTGAGAACCTCGGACTCACCATCGTCTTCCTGGTCTTCGCCCGGACAGACACGGAATGGTGGTGGAGGTACGTCCTCGGACGGAATCCGAAGACACGGGAACGGATACCAGGAGTCTTCTGTGCGACCGAAATCCGATGGCATCCCGGACGCATAAGGTTCTTGGACCCGAAGACGAGTTCGCCTCGACGTTCAGAGAAGACGGGGCAAATTCAAGCAGCACCTGCCCCGTCGGTACTTGTCATCTTTCGACCGGACCCTCTCGGAGAGTCCAGAGAGTGGCCAGAGAACGGAGTGTTCTAGGCCGGGACGTAGGCGGTGCCGTAGCCGAGGCTGCGGAAGAGCTTGGCGAGCGACCAGCCCATTCCGACCGAGTAGGCCGTGGCGCCAGTCTGAGTGCCGATTCCGAACTTGTCCGGCAGGTCAGCGACCTGGAACAGGTTGATGACGAAACCGGCCTGGACGGTGACGCCCTCGATGACGACTGCGTCGATGTCAGTGCCCGAGTTCTCGGAGTTCAGGGCGCTGAAGTCCTGGAAGAAGAGCTTCTCGATCGCGGTGGCGACCTGGTCGTACTGTGAGGTGTGGATGGTCTGCGACCCGCCGATGTTCAGCAGGCCAGACGTGTGGTTGAAGGTGAGCGTCTTCGGGTTCGTGAAAGTGATCTCGTCGTCGATCTCGTACGACGGGGTCCGGAAGAAGGGAGTGGGGGGCGTCAGCAGGGACATGGTGGAAACCTCCACCACAAGCCTAGCCGATCAATAGGACAAAAACAGTCCGGGTGACCAGAGCGAAACCCGGGTCTCAAGGGAGATACGAAGATGAAAGAGGCAGTAGCGTGGAACTACAGGGATGTGGTGGACAACGACCAGTACCCCCAGATCAGGGTTCGAATCACCGACCCTGATGGCCAGGCGGAGAACGTGTGGGCCAGGGACATAGGGGAGGGGCTCGTCATGCTCTGCAACTCGCCCATCTTCCCGAAGTACCGTTTGTTCGACGTAGTTCGACAGACCGGAGGGGTGGCGCGGGAGCTCATCTTCCGGACCTTCCCGATCCTCTTCCGGTACTGCTACCAGCCCGCGATCGAAGGCGTGGAGCCGGACTCCTCCCTGGAAGAGCGGGTCGCTGCACTCGAGAAAGTCAAAAGGAAGGGCGAAGACCCCGACCTGGAAGTTCGAAAGAAGCTCGGCGACGCTGTCGTCGCTGCGGGAGGGTTCCCGGGATTCTTCCTCCCGGGCTACGCCTACGCGTATCTCACCCCTGGTGTGGAGCCTCTGGCGATCCTCCAGGCGGTCAAGGGGACCGAGATCCCCGCCGGGGCCTGGCACACCCTGGACTGGGACGACGAGAAACTGGACGAGATCCAGACCGAGGTCAAGGACCCGGAGGAACCTGAGGAGCTTCAGGAACCAGCGTCAGCTCCAGAGACCACCTCGCCCCCGGAGTGAACCAGTCGTAGGCGCTCACCACATCCAGACCGAGACGAAGCGTCCCGGTTCTCGGAGAACCGTGGGTATGCCAGGCGGGGTGGAGGCAGACGTTGGTCTGGCCTTCGTGGATCCGCTCGACGGAGTACACTGTCCAAGGGCGTTCCGTCTCCACTTCACGAAGGTCCAGGTAGTAGTAGCTGCCTGGACGGTAGGAAGGAACTGGTGGTTCTGCGAAAACGAGTTCAAGGCTCCCGTTCGGGGTGGCCTTCCAGAACCTCTTGTTCTCCTCGGAGGCTCCCTCACCGTTGTGAGCGAACACCGGGCGAAAACAGAACGTCGTGACCTCGTCCCAGGTGTGAGTCACAGAGATGCACCGGAACTTCGCGCGGACAGACATCACGACCCTCCAACGCTCGAGGCGTCCATTGTACGTGGGGGTCGCGGCTGTTGGCCCGGCGTCCGCGATGCCGGTGTCTCGACAACCTAACCAGACTTCGTCTCGCTAGCTCAGATGGACAGAGCATCGGCCTTCTAAGCCGAGGGTCACAGGTTCAAGTCCTGTGCGAGACATCCGCTGCACTAGTTAAGCTGGTAGAACGCCGGCTTTGTAAGCTGGAGGGCCGAGTTCAATTCTCGGGTGCAGCTCCGCACCCCGCTAGCTCAAGGGAAGAGCATCCGGCTTTTAACCGGACAATCCGTGTTCGAGTCACGGGCGGGGTATCCCCACTAGCTCAATGGCAGAGCGACGGTCTTTGAAGCCGCTGGTGTAGGTTCGAATCCTACGTGGGGTATTTTCCAGAGAAAGGAGAACCATGACGACTGCAGCAGAGATCATCAGCACGAATGCCGATAAGCTTCTGAAGAACCTGCCCGAGGAAGACAAAGACACCCTCGAGGCCTTCATCAAGCTGAAAGTGGAAAGCGGAATCTACGGGCTCAGGTTCTTCGACAACGCCTTGGTCGGAATCACATCCATTCTGGTGCTCGTCGTCGCCATCACAGGAATCATCCTGGCCATCCAGACGCTCAACAACCACTCGAACAGCAACACTCTTCGAACGAGACTGGAGATGGCCGAAAAGTCGATGGAAGTACTCAACAGGAACTTCGAGAGCATCTCCGAAGACCGAGATGCAGAGGTTCTTCAGGAAGTGAAGACGAAGTGCTACGCCTTTTGCGGAACGATCCCATGACCCTCCGTGAACTGATCGAGCAGCTCGGAGATGTGGAAGGCGTAAACGAGGACAAGAAGGTTCTCATCTTCCACACGGGAGGAAGCTGGTACTTCGACCTCGACGCCATCCGAGCTTGTGAACCGGCAGACGAGGAAGGCGAGGAGGGAACCCTCGTCCTCTGCGTGTCGGGATGAGACTCGAAGAGCTCCTCGCAGTGCCAATGCAGCCGTGCATTCGAGTCCGGTACGGGCCAAAGATCGACGACGTGGTGGAGATCGATGAAGTCCAATTCGAAAGAAGGAAGGACGAGTTCATCGAACACTGCTTCACCATCCCGAACCTGGACGGAGCGAACTGGAGGATCCTGAAGCCCTACGCCGGAGACAACGGACTCATGGCGAAGGTGCTCATCGCTCTGGGGCAGATGATCGGAATCTGGAAGATGTGGCCTGACCCAAACGCCTTGGAGTTCACGGCCTGGGGAGACTTCCATCCCTCCATCCAGATGGGCACCGTGGTGAAGCCTCCTCCGTCGGTCCTCAAGAAAGAGAGGGTGCCGAAGCCGAGTCGAGGCGACTTGGAGCTCGATGTCTCCACATGCTCCTGCTGCGACCGACCGATGGGGCCTATGGACTCCACAATCCATGACCTCCGGGTCGAGGAGGACGATCGGTGTTTCCAGTGCGTGGAGGAGTGCGGAGAAGACGGGCCCTGCCGACTCTTCGCAGCGAAGCTTCCGATCAGGAAGATCATCGAGAATCAATCGATCGAGGAAGCTCGGTCTCCTGCAGTCGAAGCCGAGATCAAGGCCTTCTTCGACACAATGAAAAAGCTGGAGAGTGAATGAACAAAACTCTGAAACACAGGGCGGTTTACAAGATTCGCGACACAGGAAAGCACCCCTTCTCGATCACGAACAGTGAGGAGGTGGACTTCCAGACTCTGAAGGAGGGAGACCTGTTCATCCTTCGCGACGATCACATCGATGGACCGGAGAAAGGGAACACCCTGAATCTGGCCATCGAAAATGCAACGGAGATCAACGGAGTCCCATCAATCCAATGCATCGTCGCGATGTCTCGCGAAAACGAAGAGTACTACGGCCTCTTGCTCGACGAAACTGAAGTCCTTCACAGGATTCAGCTTCTACTGGCGGTCCATTAAACAACCCGGAGTGAAGTATGGGAAAGAAACCACGGAAGCATCCGAAGAAAGACATGAGGAGAGCTGATCGGATTTACGAATCCGAAGTCCGAGAAATGAAGAAGGTCACCTTCATCACCTTTCGCTACTTTCGATGCGCGAGCCCAAAGTGCAGCAAGATCGTGAAGGTGAATCTCGGACAAGACCCGTGGTGCGAATGTGGTGCAGGGAAGATGTTCCCGTACGATCCGCCGAGAAAGCGGAAGCCCAAAAAAGGGTCCGAGCTAGGACTCAGGAAGTAGATCCGCATCCCCATTGACGGGGGTCTGGACCTACGCTCTCTTTCGCCTTCAAACAGGAGGCCAAGTGGAAAACGACCCTTTGAGTATCGAGTGCCCCGAGCCGATCTGGCCCGAAGTCTTCATGGCGCTCTACAACAACTCGAAGCCTGTGGAGAGAGGATTCCTACACTACGAACCCGGGGACATGACCTTCGACGAAGCAGTCAGGCTCTTCGAAACGAAAAGAATCGATGGCCGATTCTGGTTCGACTACTGGAAAGGCAGACCCATCAAGGTGAGTTTCGGCAACGACCGACTCTACCGACCCGACCTCTACGATCGAGACAACGGGGGTCCTGGGACTGTCGCCAAGTTCATCGCCCAGGCGCTTCGCCGCCATGCAGAGGCTCTGAAATCCCGTGAAGACGTACGAGAATGAGAGGTACCGAGACGTAGAACTCGCACTCGGTGGACACAACTACCGAGGCCGTTCCATTGGCTCCGAGATGACCTGTCACCAGTTCCCGAACTACGGGACCTGCTTCGACATCGGAGGCGCTCCGATGTCTTCGACGACGATCAACCAGGTGTTCATCACCCACGGCCACGAAGACCATGCCGGCGGGATCGTGAAGCACGCGTTGAGACGGGACAACTGGGGTCTGGAACCTGCGACCTACTACACAGAAGGACCGAACATCCACGCACTCCACGAGATGTACTGGGCCCAGAAGATGCTCCACAAGACGAAGGAGTCAGACTACGAAAGGCTGAAGATCGTCGCTGTGGACGAGAACTCGACGATCGACGTCGGCGCCAAGATGTTCGTCAGGCCCTTCAGGTCTTTCCACCGAATCCCGTGTCTCGGGTACACCCTCTGGTCGAGAAAGAAGAAGCTCAGACCAGAGTTCGTAGGACACCCGAACCTCGGAGAACTCCGGAAAGAAGGGGTCGACTTCGAAGAGATCATCGAGACCCCGGAGATCTGCTTTCCAGGGGACACGACCATGCGGGTAATCCTCGAGCACCACGTCCGCAAGGCTCGGGTTCTCCTTCTCGAGTGCTCCTTTCTGGACGACGAAGTCCCGCCAGACAAGAGCTTCCGAACCGGACACATCCACATCGACGACATCGTGAAGGCAGCAGAACAAGAGCTGTTCGAGAACGAAGTCATCCTGCTCACCCACTTCTCCGCCAGATACGACTCCGAATACATCCGAAGAATGGTCACGGAGAAGCTCCTCGGATCCAGCATTCAGAGTCGAGTCCAACTTCTTCTCCCTTAGGAATCTCAAATGCCTTCGTACGAACACGCCCTGACCCGTCGGCAGGAGCGCCGCAAGCACGGAAACAACGGCGGAGCCTCGGCCGACAAGGCCACGAACATCGTGGACACGACTCTCGGCCAGGAGGTCATCAAGCAGAAGAAGTACCGCGAGGACTACACCGCTGCCGTGACCGCAGGTCGGGCCTTCAAGCGGGAGGGGAACGGGTCCTGGTACGGACCGATCTCCGAGCCGGAACCGGAAGAGCCGGTGAAGAAGAGGAAGTGAAAAGCGGCCTCCAATCCTAAGATAAGGAAGCTGGAGGTAGAGAAAGATGAAGCGTGTTTTCGTTGGAAACCTGGCCCTGGCCAACTTCGCGACGATGTCTGGCAGGGGCTTCTTCGGGTTGGAGATCCAGGCGCTCGGAGAGCGGAACGTCGTCGAGATCCTGAAGATGAATGGCGCGGTCCTGTTCGGGGACGAGAAGATGGCGAGCCTCCTCGGTCGGGCGACTGAGTGCTCCGCGAGCTTCTCGAGTGCGCCAGCCGCGCTGAACCTCGAGAGCAACCAGAACACCGTCCTGTGGGTACTCGAGTACAGCGGTCCGGCGGTGGCGGAGGATGCGGACTACCTGCCCGAAGGCGGGAAGTTCAAGCCCTACCTGATCACCGTCCGGCCCTGGTAGCTCGACACCAACTTCTCGGTCGGGCCTCCAAGAAAGGGGGCCCGACCATCCCACTTTCAATTTCGCCTTTGCTTCGACTCTGAAGCCAGATAGAGTCCTTCCATGATCTTCTGCGTCGCCAACCTTCGATTGTGCCTGGGCCTGTATCTTACCGGGGGGCCCGGCTAGCGCAGTCGTACTGTGGCTGCCGTCCGAGGCCCCTCTGGAACAAACCCGAGGGGCCTTCGTGTTTCTGGGGTTTTGACTCAAGCCGTCGTGGCCTAATAGGTAACGGCACCCAGCTCAAACCTGGAAAACATGCGGGTTCGAATCCCGTCGACGGCATCCGCACGCGTACTCTAATTGGTAACGGGCCCCGTCTCAGAAGCGGGTGATTGTGAGTTCGAATCTCACCGCGTGCATTGTCTAGGAGAGAGCGGCGAAGTTGGAGGGTCGCGCCTGGCTGTAAACCAGGTCCTTCGGGCTAGGGGATTCGAATTCCTCCTCTCTCATTCCGCGGTCGTGGCGAAGTAGGTAGACGCGTCAGTCTGAGGGGCTGATGGGCGAAAGCTCGGGGAGGTTCGAATCCTCTCGGCCGCACTTTGAAACAACTTAGGGAAGTTATCGAGTCGGACGATAACTTCCCTATAGTTGATCTGCTCTGCTAAACTAGGCCGCGAACGCCGGACCTGCGGCCGAGCCGATGACGGTGTCGCCGGCGACCGGGAAGTTCAGAACGTCGCTCGAGTCACGGATGAGCGGGACCGAGTCGATGTCGATCGGAACGATGCGCTCGTACATGACCGAGACGTTCTCCGTCATGATCGTTCCACCGGCGTCGGTGTTCCAACCGTAGTTCGAGGCGTGGCAGTACTCGAAGAAGAAGGCACCGACCACGTCGTCGTTGCTGTCCTTTAAGTACAGGAGGAGTCCGACCGGCTGGCTGAAGACATCGGAGGCCAGGTCGAGCCAGATGTTGTTGTAGCCCGGCGGAAGCTTGTAGATCTGCTTTCCGCCCTCGTTCCTCGAGGTGTTGAGGATCGTGTTCGCGGTGTTCGGGTAGAGCTTCTCGCCCCCCGTGAACTCCGACACGTCGAGGTAGGCCCACAGTCGCCGAAGCAGGCTGGGCCCGTGGTACATGATCGAGCCGAGCCCGAGCTGACCCTGGGTACGACCCCGGATGAAGTACGAGCGCTCCGACCCGATCTCCCAGATGCGCATGATCTGGGAACCGATTCCCAGGTTCACGGACTGGAGAACTCCGATCGGGTAGGCCAGGTTCGCCTGGAGCTGGGTCACCTCGTTTCCACCGGAGACGGCGGCCAGGCGAGGGGGGCCAGCAGCGAGCATGGTGAACGCCGCATTCATGAACCGGCCCTCGAGGAGGCCCGACTGCACGTTCTGGTTGAAGAAGTCCCAGTTTTCGACGGTGCTGATGGAGGCCATCCTGTAGCGAAGGCTACGAAAAGCCCAAATGGGCGCGTTCGCCTGGAGTGTATCATGCAGCCGCACGAGAGCGGAGACTGCGGAAGAGCCCTGTGAGTGCAGGGTTTGGGCATTCGAAACTACGGAACCTAAAAAGGGCAGCTCTAATCACCGCATAAGAATCGCGGAAGTAGAGAAGCCCCCCTGAGTACACTGACGACCTTTCCAATCTCTGGAAGGGGCTGGCGCAGCTCGTCTCGAACCAGAGGAGTCAAAATGCAAAAGTGCCGGACCGACCCGGACCAGGTTTGGAAAACGAAAAGGCAGGAGCTCCGCGAAGCTTCAGGGCAGATGATCGGATACCCGATCGACCTCTCCGAAGAAGACGACTACCCGGCAGACCTGAAGGCCCTGCTGCTCACCTCGCTCAACAACATCGGAGACCCCTTTTATCGGCAGTTCGATACCGATGAATACAGCCGTTCGATGCCGATGAACACACACGACGTGGAGCGGTGGGTGATCGAGTTCTTTCTGGAACTCAACCACCTTCCCCTAGAAGAGGGGTGGGGGTACGTGACGAACGGCGGGACGGAAGGGAACATGGCCGGGCTGGACTTCGCCCGCGAGTGTCACCCGAAAGGCATGCTGTACTTCAGCGACCAGGTTCACTATTCAATTCGGAAACTCGTTCGAATCATGCGTTTCCCGTTCACAGTTGTCCGCTCGACTGCGAACGGAGAGATCGACTACGAGTCTCTCCGAGAAGAAATCTCCCGTCGGCAACATATGTTGCTGGAACAAGCGGAGCCCGTCATCGTCTGTGCGAACATCGGAACAACGATGTTCGGGGCGGTCGACGACGTTTTCAAAGTCACCGAAGTCCTCGATGAGCTTGGGGTTGTAGACCGGTACTTCCACTTGGATGCGGCCTTCAGCGGCATGACCCTGCCCTTCTTCGAGGGTACCAAGAAGCCCGACTTTCGGAACAAAGACGTTCAGTCTATGGCTGTGTCGGGCCACAAGCTCATGGGCTGCCGCGAGCCATGCGGAATCTTCCTGAGTCGACGAGAACACGCTGCGCGGATCACGACCTCCGTTGAGTACATCGGAAATCGGGACGCCACCATCTCCGGCTCACGCAGCGGGCATGCACCGCTTCGGTTGTGGCACGCCATCCAGACGAGGGGAATCGATGGATTCCGGGCCAGGGCGGAGAGCTCCCTTCTCCTGGCGAAGTACCTGCTCGACGGACTTCAGACCATCGGCTGGCCAGCGTGGGCGAACGAGAACTCCAGCACCGTGGTTCTCAAACGCCCTTCGGACGACATCGTGAAAGGTTGGCGACTCTCCGTCGAAAACGATGTGGCTCACATCGTCATGATGCCCCACGTGACGAAAGAGGTTCTCGACAAGCTAGTCGAAGCACTCTGGGTCAACGGCTGACTCGATGCTTTGCGACCCGACGGCCAGGGTATGGCCGGCACGTTTGGGTAATTCTGCTCAACGCCCTCGGCTGCTATGATGCCGAATGCTCCTGGGAAATGGAGCGCGAGGTAACTCCCATGCTCGGATTGTTGCTCTGTATTGCCCCCGCTGAAGCGGCGGGAACCTTGAACCTGGCGAACGCAGTGCCCGCAGTGCACTACAGTGAATACGTCGTCGATGCTGACCGCGTCGACGTGTGGGTCCCTGACCTCATCCAGGGAAAGTGGGCCGATCACGACCCGGAGTTGATGGTCATCGAGTGCGACGAGCCGTGGGCCTACGTCGAACTCGGGACCGTCAACCAGAACCGGGTCCAGAACGTCTACTGGAAGTACTCGATCCGGCTCACCGTGGCCCCAGGCGGGGTCCCGGGTTCGACCGTTTGCGATGGGTACTACGACGGCGAATTGCGGTACTCGCTGCTCGTCACCGCCGAGTAGCCGCAGCTGTCTCCGCTCGCCGACCGTTGATGGTCGGCGAGCGTCCCCTATCGACCAATCCGAATGGTCACGCCTTTTTCTGCACCCGCCGATGGTTCTTTTTTCGGCTTTGCCTTGGCCTTCGAACTGGCACTTGGCTTCTTCGGACTCTTGGCCTTCGGAGTCGCGGGCTTCTTTGCAGCCGGGGTCGGAGGGGGACCGACACCTTGTGCCTGCTGACCCTGGATCTTGCCCTGGGTCTTCGCAGCGGTCATCATTCCCTCTTGCTTCGCTGTCGCCATGCCCTGCTGTTCAGCAGTTTCCTGCTGAGCCTGCATGTTCTTCTGGTCCATGTCGGCCTGGACCGAAGTGTCGAGCTGCTGCTGAGCCTGCTGTGTCACGGTGTCCTGCTGACCAGCGTCGTACCAGCCCTTGTTCCGAGCTGCTTCCATGACGGATTCCTGGGCCATCCATCCTGGGTCGCCCTGATTCGGAACGAAGGAAGAGAGGTTCGGGTCGTACACGTAGCCAGGGGGAGGCTGCATGACTGGAACCCCTACAGCCCGCCGAGGGTCGAGCTGGGTCACCCGAGAAGCGACCACTCCGTGAGCTGGCATCGCCTCGTTCTTGATCTCTTCCGACTCGCCCGCTTCGTTCTGGACACCGCCGGCCAGAGCACCCATCTGCGGGTCACCCATCTCCCCGGGATTCCCCATTCCGACCGCGCCACCGCCACCACCGCTCGAAGCCGCAGCCACCTTCTCCAATTCACGGACGAAGGCCTGGGCGATGACCCGGCCGCGAAGCACTTCGTCGTACATCACGACCTTCCAGCAGAGAAGGTGCCGTAGCCTTCCTTGTTTCCGAAATCGACCCGGCCACCAGGGTTCACGGCTTCAGCCCCAGCCCGTTCCCGAAGCCTCTTCTGGATCGCCGCAGCTCCGCCGGCCTTCTGACGAAGAGCCTCGGCCGCAGGAGTGTTCAGGGAGTTCGAGGGCGTCGAAGTAGAAGCGGCCGGAGCTGGAGTCTGCCCGAGAACAGCCCGACCTCGACCCTTGGAGTTCCCGAGGTTGAGCTGTGCGGGACGAAGACTCGGCTGCGGCATCGAGAGTCGACTCTTCGCTGCACTTCTCGAAGCTTCGGAAACCGCCTTCTTGCCGCCGCCAGAGAACAGGTTCTTCAAGAACCCGAAGATGGCAGTTTTCTCGGCCTCTGCGATCTTCTCGACCTCGTCCAAGAAGGCCGGAACCGAAGCCGCCTTGTCCCTCGGGAAGCTCCGGAGACCTGGAGGAAGGCTCGCCACCTTCACCGACTCGGCGGCATGGATGGCGTCCACCTCCTTCCAGAAGTACTCGACGGTCTTCGAGGAGAGCGGCATCTTCAACTCCGCAGACTTGTGAAGAGCCTCTCGAATCAGGGACTCTTTCTTCTTCTTCTTGTTCCGGTACCGCGCGAATCCTGCGACTGCACCCAGGATACCGATCGGAATGGCGGCCTTGAGCGAACCGCCCATGCTGTTCTTCAGAACCTGTCGAAGCTCATGAGTCGGGACATCGACATTCACGCCACGTCTCTTGGCTGTCTCCAAGAGTTCCAGGACGTTGCTTCGGGACTTCTCTCGGATCTCTTTGTTCGGAGAGCTCGTCTGACCCAGGAGGTTGTGGAGGAGAGTCGAATCTCGCGCATCCAGCGGACTTCCCTTTCCGATCTCCATGGACTTTTCGAGAGTGAGCTGTCTCCCCCGGTCCCCCCGATACGTGATCAGCTCCGGAAGAGCGGTCATCGTACCGAGGGCCACTGGGGCTGTTGCAGCGAGGGCGGCTCCTGTAGTTACGGCCTTTACGCCGGCACCTGGCTTGTCGGCCGCGAGAAGGTCGTCAGTTCCTTCTCGGTTTTGAAGGCGAACATAGGCACGCTCAAGTCTCTTTCGATCAGAGACCTGCTGCCTCAAGTTCACCTCCGAGTCTGCCACCTACAGCCTCCCGATCAGATCTGGACGGTCACGACGATGTAGTTCGCCGGGCTGAAGACATCGACCGCGACCTTGATGTTGATCTTGTCGGTCTGAAGGTCGTCAGCCGAGAGCTCCAAAAGGCGAGCGTCCCTCACCCGGCCCGACTCGATCAGGTTCCGCAGGATTCCCTGCATGATGGTCGCCAACGCATCCAGGTACTGCTGGGTGATGTTGAACCGACCGACGTGCTTCACGAGGGAGAGTCGGATGAACCGGGCGATGTAGTCGATCACCTTCGTGATGGACAACTCACGGACCTGGAGAGAACTCGTGTCGGTCGAGAGCTGGTGACGACACCGAATCGGAGCCGCCGACGAGTCCTGGACCGAGATGAAGGTTCCTCCACCGGCGATCCGGTTCAGCTGGGTCTTCGAGAAGTACCCGTTGCTGTGGTGAAGTCCGGTCCAGCCCGGGAGGGTCAGGTTGGTGAAGCCCTGCTGGGGAGCCGCTTCTCCAACCTTTCCGCCCCATCCGGCTGCGATGTAGAAGCCCTCGAGGATCTGCTCGGTTCCGTTCACGTCCGCCGTACCCTCGTCGGGCCAGGAGTGGAACATCCGGCGGTTGAGGTAGCCCTCACCCACCTTTGCAACCTCCTCCGACTGTGCTGCTGCAGCCGAGATGGCCGTACCCGAACGGTAGATCGCGAAGTCCACGTCGATGAGCGAGTTCCAATCGGTCCCGACTCCAGTGGCAGTTCCGTCGAGCTCGAGGATGAAGTTGTTCCCGGTCTTCACACCGAGAATGACGATTCCGTAGAGCTCGTTCGTTCCGTCCACCAGGTCCGGAGAGTCCGCCGGAGTCGCCAGGGCCGTAACCACGAGGATGTCCCCCGCCTCGACTCCAGCCTCGTCGAAGTCGACCGAGGCCGAGAACTCGGCAGTGGCATCCGCAGTGAAGCCAGCTTCGGTGTTCCCGTCGAAACCCGAAGCGATGACATCCGCCTGGGTGAAGGTCGGAAGGGTCGTCGAGAAGAACCCGATTCGTTCGGACTTCGCAGTCGACGCACTCATCGCAGTGACGTGGGCGTCGAGAATCCCGTGGACCGTCGGATCCTGGGTCAACGGGATGATGGTGTACACGTCGAACGCTTCCAGAAGCTGAAAGGCTCGGGTGTACGCCTCTGCAGTTCCGTCGGGCTTCGTGGCCGTGACCGCGTTGACTCCGATGAACCGAATGGGCCGGGTCGGGCTGCCGAGGAGTGCGAAGAAGCACCCGAGAGCCAACGGATTCTCGACCGAGATGGCTCCGAGCAGTTCGATGATCTCGTCGACCGAAGTGACCTCTCCGAGAGCCGAGAGCTCCGATCCGCCAGCCACATCGACCCGAAGGGCTCGATACGACACGTAGACCGAAGCGGTCGGGGTCTCCGAAGCCAGAAGGTCGGCGTCGAGCAACAGATCGTTGTCGTCAGCACCCCCGTCGAACTCGAGGGTGATGGGAGAGTTCCCGTAGGCCACGGTAGTCCCGAGAATGGTCCCGGAGCCGGTGACTGCCGCCGTGAGGAAGGCCGAGACCACGGGATTGAACCCGGGATCCGCATCGTCGGTGATGAGGGTCTCGATGTCGTCGTAGGTCGACGAAGACGAACCTGCGATCCGCTCGAGAGTGATGGTCACCACTCCCGAAGAGGGCTGGAAGGTGACCGACAGATCTGCTGCAGAGTCAGCCGCCTGCCAGGTGAGCTCGTTCGCAGTTGCAGCCCAGGCTGCGATGACCGCCCTCGTGTCCGAAGTGATGCTGGTCAACGCTTTGTTGAGCGAGGCTCCCTGACCCGCCGAGATGTGGGTCGACTGGTCCGGAGTTCCGGCGGTGTTCGGGATGTCATTCAGACCCCCGAGCGGAGCCACGAAGTCGGTGAGAGCCCCGGTGACGCCGTCCGAGCCGGTGTCCACTTCTGCTGCCACGACGTAGTCGAGACCGGTCGCAGTTCCGGCAGTCGCAGACGCCAGAGTGAGAGAGGTGGCCGAAGCCACTGCGGAGACTTCGTAGACGCCATCCGCCTCGATCTCGATGTAGCAGGCCGTGGTCGGGGTGAACGGAAAGACCGAACCACCGGCCACGAATCCCGGAATCGTGGTCTGGAAGGTGGCCGAAGCCGAGGTGACCGTCACCCCAGTTGCGGTTCCCATGTCGGTCCCGACTGCGACCTGTCGGCCGAGGAAGTAGTGCCGAGAAGCAAGGCCCAGACCCTCACCCGTTTCGATGGTGAGGACCGTCGCACTCACCACCCGCTGAACCTGCCGGAAGACTTCGGCCGCACCCGTGGGCGGGCTGGTCGCCTTCATCACGAGGAAGTGGTTCGTGGTCGGAACCTTCGTCGAACCAGTGGTGGTGATGCCGGAAAAGGCACCCGAAGCCGACGAGAAGATCCCGTCTCCAACTGCACCACCCACGCCCGTTGCGTAGTGGAAGCTGTCGGAGATGACGAGACTGAGGTCATCTCCCGCTGCGCCTTCGTACTCGCTTCCATCCACCGTCGTGAACCGGATGAAGTTCCCGGTGATTCCGTACTCGGCGTTCGCCTGCGAACCGGACGAGAAGAGGAACTCTGCGGGACTCCGGACGATGGTGAAGGTCAGTCCGGAGAGGGAGGCGTCGATGATGGGACCCGCACTCCCGAGCGTGAGGAGAGTGTCGGAAGTCACCACGGTGATCGGAAAGTCGAAGGACTCCCCTCGATACGAGAACCGAACGTAGTCCCCGACCTCGACACCCTGCTGCTCCCAGAGAGCTCCCGGCTGTTCGAAGGTGAGACCCGAGAGAGTGAACGTCCCGGTCGTCCCCGAGGAGATCTCCTCTTCGTCGTCTTCGGAGTGGAGTTCCCGAACCACGGCTCCGTAGACCAGGAAGACCCGAATCAGGTCACTCAGGCTCGTGAGGAGCGCACCTTCCGAGAGTCCGGGAAGATCGTAGGAGATGACCCCGACCCCGTCTCGGTAGGTTCCGGCGAGAGCTGCAGCCTGAGCCACACCATCGTCGTCGAAAGCGTCCACCACCTGGATGCATGGACCGACGACAACCGTGGGGAGCGTCGGAGTGATGATCGTCGGGGAGACGGTGACGAACTCCTGGATGACTTCGACACCCGGCTCATCGATGGATCCGCCAGCCATTTTTCACTCCTCGGAAACGGTCCAGGCCTGAACTATCACGCCTTCTGACCCGACGATTGGAAGCCCTGTGGAATCTACCGAACCTGGAACTGACGGCGAACCGTCGAATCTGTTGGCAACGGCCTGGACCTGAACCGCGATTGTCTGCAGTAGAGCAGCATTCGGAGTGACTGTCCAAGAGTCTTGGTAAAACACGGGGAAGGACACCGGAACAGTGATGAAGTCCTCTGCAGAGTCACCTGCGACGAGCGCGCCCGCTGGAGACTCTGTGCCGACATTGACCTGATCACCGAGTTTGAAGAACCCTGCTTTTTGCAGCTGCCGCCTGTAGATTCGAATGAGTTTCGCAACTGTGAGTGCGAGCCGGTCCGCCTCCAGGCCATTTCTCGAAACGCAGTTTACCACGAAGGAACCGGACAAGAGGTCGGTGTGCGTCCTCTTTCCGTTTCCAAAATCGATGAGAAGCATCTGATCAAGACTCACGTTCCCGTACGCGAACGGTCCTCGTGAAAGAATGATCCCGGGGCGTCTTTCCACGGAAACCGTATTCAGGGTTCCCTGATCGGAAATGATCAGCTCGGAGTTCTTCTCGTCCGTGCTCCCCTCCCCGCCCGGCTCGAAATGGAACTGCCCCGGAGCCATCTGGAAGAACACGTCCTGGAAGAACCGGATCAGGATGTCCTTCGTGTCGCTGAGCCAGTTCCCCGTCCGAGGATTGAACTGTTCCCAGATCGCGTAGTTTTCGAGTTGCCCTTGGCGCTGGCTCATCTGCGTAGGCCCTCATCGCTTCGAACAAAGCGGTTCCGCTGATCCCCGTCAGGCCCATGATTGTAGCTTGAAGTCGGGGAGGGACTTTGAGGCCCCGCTTTCTCAGAAGAAGTGCCAGACCGTGTCCTGCTCCGAGGCCCAGACCTCCGGCTGCAGCAGCACCTCCCCAGCGGCGGATCTTTCGATTCGTTTCGGCGTCCGCAATCTTCTCGAGCTCACTCCAGAAATTCTGAACGGACTCTGGGCTAAGAACTCGCATCGCTGCCTCCCACATCGGAAGCGATTTCAGAAGTCTCTGGGAAGACCTCCTGTTCGCCGAGGCCCAGATCTTGAACCGCCTTGTGGTAGCTGTCGATGTCGGTGGACCGAAGATGCTGACGCATCGGACCCGCAGTCAGCGAATCCACGGACCAGTCCGAAGCTTCGATCGGGATGTCGTACTCGACCTGGTCTCTGGAGACCATCCGAACCTGGGCCACCTGTCGGGTGAGCGCCCAAGCTTTCTCGTTCTTCGCGACCGTAAGGACCCTCCATCGACGCCCATCAATGTCGATGACCAGGTCTCTCGGCTTGATCCTCGGTCGAGCTGCGAAGTACATCGCCTGGTCGTTCGGCTGCATCTCGAACAACGGAGTGAGCTGGACCTGCTGTTGCATCGACGGCTTCGAAGCAAAAGTCTCGACGGGACGGAAGTAGCCCCCAGCGACGCCCGTATCGAAGCAGGCCTTGCAGTTTGCCTTGTTCCGCCGACGCTTCAGATTGTCCCAGCAAGCCGGACACCTCTGGCCCCAAGTTCTCTCCGAAAGAACCAGGACCCGTCTTCCAGAGAACTCTCGAAGAACGAGTGCGAATCGACGAATGGATTCGAGCGCCTCAATGTCAGGCGGAGCCTCCGAAACCACCCCTCCGGGATCCGCACTGTTCCGCAGAACCTGTAGAGGGTCCGTCGACCCGAACTCGACGAAGCTCCCGTCTGCTCCCTTCGTGAGACGGACCCGGTAGTAGAACTCCCGCCACTTCGAGAAGAGATTCAGGCCCCTGTCCTGGAACTCGTACACGTCCTGGGCGTTCATCTCGTTCGAGACACGCTGATAAGGACCAGCCCCAGACTCTGAACGCCAGATGGAGATGCTGTAAGTAGCCAGATCCTCGAGCGTGTACTCGATCTCCCAGGAGACGGTCAGTGCGTCCCGTTCGAGGGTGTAGACCCGAATGTTCCGGACAGTTGGCATTCGGGACTCACCTCTCTAGCGGAGCCGGTGCTTCACGGGGTCAGCGATCATTTCCTTGACCCGCTCTCCGAAGACCCGTCCGTAGCCAGGGGTGTCGTGCATGGTCGGGGTGTTCGTATTGAAGTGATGCCGGAAGTCCTCTTCCCGCCGCTTCAGCGGGTTGTTCTTCAGGAACTCCTTCTTGGAGTTCGCGTACTCCCGCATCTTCGAGCCCGCCTCGTTCCTCATCCGCATCATCTTCCCGAGCCGACCACCTCCACCAGAAGCCACCGCTCGAGGAAGACCCGCCGTCTTCTTCATCACCCTGCGGAGACCGTAGCCGCAGTTCTTGTTGGCGAGCTTCTGGAGCTCGTCCTCGAAGGCGTTCATCAGGACCCGCATCTGGATCTCTTCCCGAGACCGAGACTGGGAGATGGTGTACGAGCCGCGCTTCTCCAAGAGCTGTCCGAGAACGGTTTGGAGATTCGCTTTTTTCACCTTCGTCTCCTTTCCGATCTCCGGAAATCTTCGGGACACTGCGGCTCGAACCTGAGACTGCTCTTCTGTCGTTCCATGCTGCGAAACCCGAGCCAGGGCATTCCGAGCATGGGAAATGTCATGGATCGGATAGCGACGACCCGGAAGAGCAAACTGCCCCTCCGGGATCTTCTTTCTCTCTTTGGCCTTCAAAGTCCTGGCGAACTTTTCGAAGGCCCTGCCTTCCGGCATCACGCCGCTCGACGAGCGAGTTCTCGACGTGCTGCTTCCTTGAGAGCTGCAGTCTTCGACTGCTGACCGATGTCCGCGAAGAAGGCCTCGAGAGCAGTCGAGTCTCCTGCAGCGGCCTCAGCCTCCATCTCCGAGAACTCCGAGTGAGCCATGGCCCGGCCACTCTGGTCGAAGCTGATGAGGTCCTTGAGGATGCTGTCGTGAACAGCTGCGACCTTTTCGAGATCGCCCGTGTCGGTCCCTGCCTCGGCTGCGATGAGCATCGAGAGATCGGAGAGGGAAGCGATCTTCTCGCCCCCCTCTGCAGCGGTCTTCTCGTGGCCTCTCGTGCCGTAGATGCCTGCGATGAACTGGTTCATGGTGACCTCCGAAGAAGGGGTGGACTACTTCTTGTCCTTCTTCTTCTTCAGAGCGTAGGCCCCACCGCCGACTGCAGCGCCAGCGGTACCGGCGGCGGCCCCCTGGGCGGCCAAGGACTTCCGCGCCTCGGACGAACCGCGGCTGGTCAGCTGCTCTCCGTAGAGCCGAGCCTTGCTCTTGTCCGGGTTGAACTTCTTCCGAGCGTTGACCGTCTCACGGACCTTCGACCCGGTGAGGAGCTCCTTGGCCCGCTTGCCGGCCTTCCGAGCGCTAGAGGCGATGCTGGCACCCGAGGTGCTGGAAGCAGCATCGCTCATCCGGCTCATCGCCTGCCGAGCTCGGAAGGGGAGACCCTTCAGGCCCTTCTGGGCGGGACCGAACAGAGCTGCGGTCTTCTCGATGAGCTCGAACTCACCGCTCTCGATGAGCTCCACGAGCTCGGCAGCCGACAGGTCGTCGATGTCGAAGACCTCGTCCTCGGCCGAAGCCACCTTCTGCAGTTCGTCGTTGTAGGCGTGGGCCATGATCCGACCGGCCGAGTCCCAGTACGCGAGCTCGCCGGACGAAGCCATCTTCTCGATGGGGTCCCCTTCCGACTCGTCTTCCTGGTTCGCCAGGTCGATGAGCTCCTGGGCCGACATCTGGGAGAGATCGAGCTCCCCCTCTCCCGGATCTTCCTGTTCGAGGGCTGCGAGGTAGTCCGCGGCCGAGATCTGGGTGAGGTCGACGTTCGCCTCGTCCGAGGCCGTCTTGGACATTGTGCTCAGGCCATACAGCTGGGCGAGCGTCTGGTTCATTGTTCACTCCCTGTCTTCGGGAACAACTCCCGAAAGCTATGAGGGCTCCCCCTCAAAGTCAAATTGAGCCGTACCATCCGTGAATCCAACCATACTCGGAGCCGACTCCCGCTCCCCACCCTCCCTCAATGTTGAGGGCAATCTTGAGATTCTGGGCCTGGGGCATGATTTGGCGCCGAAAGAGTTGAATCCAGTTCAGGTAAGAGGTGTCTTGGCTTTCCGTGTCCGCTGACCATCCGCCGTCGCTGTACTGAAACCGGTTTCGGGACTTGAGAATCCCAACCGAAGTCAGCAGATGGCAGAGAGTCAGGTACAAGAAAATCGAGCGAGAAGGAAATGCAGAAAGACTGAAGTACGACAGCGGCGGCATCGTGTTGAACTCATCGAGAGCCAGATCCATACAGAGGATGATCATCCGGTTGCTCGATTCTTCCCCCGTGATCAAACGATTCAATTCCGGGAAGTCTCGGATAAAAGCCCGAACCTCTCCCGGAAAATCCTCGAATGTCAACGGGTTGGCCAAGGGCCTAGCCCCCCGACAACGTGCAGGTGATCTGGACCTTCCCCTTCTCGTTCGAGGGTCGGATCTTGATCTTGCCCTTGGCCTTGTGGGCCCTCTCCCGCGGACCGATAGCGGATTCCAGAACCGTGATGGTCTGACCATCGGTCAGGATCTTCCCGCACACAGACACGGCGTTGGCCTGGGCCCCCCGAAGAGGGCTGCGCAACGACATCACGAACCTCCGTTCTGGTGGTCGAGGATTCGCTGAATCAGCTCGTCCTCACTGCCGCTGCTCTTGATCTTCAGGCTCTTGGCCAGCTTCCGAAGACGGGAGACCGTGAACTCCTTGAGGGACTCGTAGGTGTGGAGACCCGAGTCTTCCGCCAGCTCCTCGCCTTCGAGTTCGGCGGAACGCTCGTCATCGATCCGGTCCATCGGGACCTCTTCCTCGACAACGAGAACTTCCTCTTCAGGAAGAACAACGACTTCCTCCTCCTCGGGAGAAGCACGCAGCTTCTCCTCGACGAAAGTCGCGATGTCATCCACCACATTCTCGAGGGTGGGCTCGTCCTGGAGCAGAATGCGAGCCTCCTTCTCGTCCTTCGTCTCCACCGGACGCATCGAAGTATCGACCCCGAGAGGTTCGGGGACGATCTCCGGCTTCACTTCGAAGTGGATGCCGTCCACGATGTCCTTCCCCTCCCGCTCGACCACATCGAGCAGCGCCTGACCCAGCTCTTCGGGCATCTCGCCACGAATGAGCTGAAGCCGTCCGACCTTGAACAGGCGGACGCACTGCGGATCGAGCAGTTCCTCGAGGGTCAAGTCCATCGTGGACTTCCCCTTCGAGTAGGGAGGAGCGAGGTGAACTCCGTGCAACTGGATTGCACGGCGGTTCCTCGTGTTCTGAACAGTGAACGGCTTCATCGACGACTCCTGATCAGTACGAGGCGACCTGCGGGAAGGTGATGCCATCGTCGGCCTGGTTGTACACCTGGGTCCCGACATCCTCCTCGGAGATGAGCGAGTCCGACGAGTCGTCGGCAGCGCCCTGGCCGTTGTACAGCTCGAGCTTCGCGATCGAGGCGACGTTTCCGAACGCCATCCCGATGTCCTCCCACGCCTGCCACATGATGAGGTTCGCGTTCTTGTCGATGTAGAACTTCGTCTGGTTCAGGATCAGGAACTTCCCGAGGAAGTCCGCCGAGGTGAACCCGTAGATGTTCCCGGTCTGCAGGATGTCCGTCTTGATGGTCCGGATGACCTGACGACCCATGAGCTTGTCGGTCGTCAGACCGTCGAGGGCCACCTTCCCCTGGAGGGTGTCGCCGAAGTCCTCGATCGTCCATGCCATGACGTCGTCCCAGTCGGACTCGTTCATGAGGAACTTCTCGAGCCGACGCCGGGTGCCGTCGAGCACCTTGCAGAGCGCGATGAGGTCGTTCCGCTGGATCACACCGCGGAGACCGTTTCCGGCACCGTTGATGTTCGCATCCTCGGTCGCCTGCTCACCACGAACGATGAGACCGGTCGCCTGGACCGCCGCCTCGGTGTAGACGAGGAACCGGTGGTCCTCGACCTCCTGGATGTCCTTCACCGAGTTGTCCTCGATCACCTTGGTGATCGGCATCCGGTAGGCCAGGAGCTCCTGCTCGGTCTTCTCGAACTTCTCGGAACTCACGGTGAAGATCGGGATCTCGTACCGCGGGGCCCGGATGTAGCGAGCGGTCGGCTGACCGCGGAAGGTCAGGGTCATCGCCCGCGAGTTCGGCTCGATCTCGTCGATGTACACGAGCGTGTCGTGGTTCACCGAGACCTGCATCTCGTTCTTGGTCACGGTCTGGGGAGGAAGGATCTTCCCGCAGAACCGGTTTTCACGCAGCTTGTCCCGAACGTAGGCCTGCGAGACCGCCGCCAGCTTCTCCTTGCCGTCGGAGGTTTCGAGGTGGGCTGCGAACATGCGGTTCACGAGGGTCGCATTCTCTGGCATTGAAGTCGTCTCCGTACTTGAGGTGGGCCGAAGTTCGGACCCGATGAGGTTGGGGTCGAACTAGGCCTTCAGGTAGATGCCGGGCTTCACCTGGTACCGGAGCTTCCCGCCGTTGGCCTGGGGCGGCTTCGTGCAGATGGCGATGACCGCCTCACCTGCCGCAGCGACCGCGAGTCCCGCCCGAGAGACACCGTCGATGGTCATCGTCTCGACCGCGAGCTCGGTGTCGATGGCGAAGGTGCCGCCGGGATCGAACATGTCGGTCTCGGCTTCGTACGGGTGCTGCTGGATGACCGAGCACTTCCCGATCGCCTGGGCCGAGAAGTCGCCCTTCTGGGTCCAGACCTGCATGATGTTCTTCTGGGTTCCGGCAGTGGCCCGGACCAGCTTTCCGGTCGTGGTGTCGCGACGAAGCCACTCACCCTGAACGATCGCGTCCGCTTCGGTCGGATCGAGCAGGGTGGGGTCATTCATCTCGAGGTCCCGACGGAACACGTCGTTGACCGGAGTGAGGAGTTCGAGAGACATTGATCCTCCGAGTTGACTTTCTGCCCTGGGCTATTCGGCGTACTCGCTGGACAACAGGAACGTGGTCAACACGTCCTGGCCCGGCTCACCGCCACCTTCCGCCGACGCGGTCTTCTCCAGCGTCTTTCCGAGAGACAGGCTGCGGGACGTACGTCCCACAAAGTCCTCGACCATCTTCAAGTCCTCGGCCCCAGTGGCGAGGTTCTCGGCGTACTCCTGCGCCTCCTCGACTGCGAGCGCACCTCGCTCGACCGCCAGAGATGCGATCTTCTCCGCATGCTCCTTGCGTTCGAGGGACGCGACCTTCGTCTTGAGAGCGACGATCTGCTGTGCTTGGCCACGCAGCGTTGCAGCTGCTTTGACCATATAGGCGTTCACATCGGCCGAACTGATCTTTTCCATCACGCCCTCCCGGCCGCTGCAGCGGCTCGACGAGCCAGCTCGGCCCGAACTTCATCGAGACGAGCGTCTTCGTGACCAGCCGAAGCCGCCTTGCTGTGGATGTTCGGGTCGCCCTTCCCACCCGCGTTCGTCAGCTTCTGCTTCAGAACGGGGTCTGCGAAGGGGGTTTCCTTCAGCACGGCCTTCAGAGCCGGAGAAGTCTTCTTGGACTTCTCCCTCTGATCGTAGTTGATGGCGGACTCGTTCGAGGCGAGTGCGGGGTGGTGAGTTCCTCGCTCCATCGAACCGATGTCGAGCTCACCCGTCCCGCCAGGCTGCTTCCCGGCGTTCGTCACCGGGGCGTTGTTCGCCTGCTTCGTGAGGATGTTCTCGATTCCCCTCTGACCGAGGAATTCGAGAACGCTGGCGAGCTTCTCGACCTCGGCTTCGGGAACTCCGACTGCAGGAGTCGCAGGAGTCCGAGTCGCCTCGACTTCGGTTTCCAGTTCGAGCTCTGCAGCCTCCGCATCGGGGATGACCGACCGGATGAGCTGATTCAACGTTGCGTGGGGCATGGAATCCTCGGACGGAAGTTGAAGATCAGGCGGCGGGCTGCTGACATCCCGAACAGACGGACTGGCCCTGGATGTCTCTCGGAGACTCCTTGCAGACCCGACAGAGCCCCTGGACCATCGCTTCCTTGATGAGCCCGAACTCGTGGAGCATGGCGTGAGCCATGACCTGTCCCCCGAGTGCGTCCATCGCGATCTTCTCCAGAGTCGCCTGCGGAACCTCGGCCTCTTCTCCCGCCGAGGCCTTCTTCTCGAGCGACAGAGCGAGTTCCGCCAACTCTGCCGTCGTGAGGTTCTCGTAGGGGTTGTCCGAAACCTGTCCGGCCGACTCGAGCTCCTTCAGAAGACGTTGTTCCGCAGTCTTCTCGAGCGAAGTCTCGACCCGGGTCTTGTTGTACAGCTCATCCAGAAGCGAATTCATGCCGGACATTCGTTTCCCTCTCAGAGATTCGACCTGAGGAGTGCTCGGGCCGGTGAGTTGCTCGGAACTTCGAAGTCCCAGGACGGTGGAGGAGCTGCTACGCCACCTTGGTGAGCATTGTAAACGTACAACGGCACCAGAGAAGGGAACAAGTTCGCGGTGGAGCGTGGCGAGGACAACTTTTCCATCGAATCCGTGAGGAGTTCACGAAAAAAGTTCGTTTGGTAGTACTCGGAATCTGAGTCCACTGCAACGGCCAAAAGCGCCGGCAGATTTCGCAGTGCGGCGCGGTAAGCCCCATACACGTGGGCCACCTTCTGGAGCACCGGAGAATCTGTTCCGCTGATTGGCGCACGTGGCGGCGGAGAGACGATCGTAATTCGCATCACTCGCTGAGGAAGGTAGGGACAAAGCCCACTTCGCTCGGAGAGAAATGGAGTCATGAGTCGCATGATTCCAGGACTCGGCCTTTCCAGAGTCTGAGGAACTCCATGGAAAGGCATCGGACGGAAGGTCTGACCTTCACCCCAGAGCTCATCCGCGAGGTCTGGTTCTCCCATCCGAGTGAGAAGTCCATCCTGGAACTCATGCGGCTTCAGAATGATTCCGAGAGCTGCGAGAGAAGAAAGCAGAGTTCCGAAGTCTCCGACCCGAAGTGCGGCGCGCGGAAGATCTGGTTCTTGCGCAATCGCCGACTCCAGAGCCTGGCGACTGGCGTTCGGCAACACGTCCTTCGAGATCTCAGCCCGCTTGTTCTGGGCCGCCAGTTTCCCGGAGTCAGTCCGGAATGACCCCCGAACTTGAGCCACCTTCATGATGACACCCGACTCTCTGGCCGCCGGGATGAAGACATCCGACAAGTCGAAGAATCGGGGGAAGAGATTCACGGCTCCGACGATGGCTCCGTCCGGGAGAATCGAACCCATCATGGTCCGAAGGTGTTCGCAGTAGTCGTGTGGAGTCTTCGACATGTGTCCGCAGAGAGTGCACACGTCGAAGGGGACCTTGCAGCCCATCGAGATCTGGCGAGACTTCCCTGCGTCGAGGTCGCTGATGATCTCTTCTGCACCGACTCGCTTCGCCTTCTCTCGATCATGTCGAGAGATGACCTCGGCTCGATGCATGGCCGGATTCCAGACCGCCAGGGTGATGTCTCCGTAGGCGATGTCTGGATTCTTGTTCGCATGATGACGGTACCGAAGTGCTTCAAGAAAGGTCTTGTGCCCGAAGTTCGTGTAGTTCCCGGGAGGACACTTCTTCCCGAACCTGGAAAGCCACTTCTCTTCGAGAGCCAGAATCACCGGGAGTGGGTTGTCTCTGTCTCGATTGAACGCGAGAGCGGAGTCCGGAAAGATGTCCCCGTTCTGGTTCATCCCCCAGTACTCGAACGACCCCATCGGGGTCATCAACACGTACTGATACTTCGGGTCGGACTTCAGATTCCTCAAGTACGCTGAGACTTCTGGATGAAGTTGACCAGCAACTTTCTCGAGTCCGCCACCCCGTCGAGTGATCTGGATCGCCTCAGCGAAACAATTCCCGAGGCGATCGACAGTGTCGAACTCGATGGTCTTGTCCAAAACTATCCCCCTGCGAGCGGGAGGTTCGAGACAGCCCGGAGGTCTTCACGCTGCTTCGGAAGGAACGGGTGCTTCGTTTCCTGCCGAGCGGACTCGAGATTGAGGAACTCCTGGATCTGCCGGGGACCGACAGCCGGAACTCCACCGTCTCGAAGAGCCGGCGTGCTGACCATCTGTTGAACAGCAGCCGCAGCCAGATAGGGCTCACTCGCCACGTACGGAGAAGCCCGATCGAGAAGCTCGAAGTACCTTTGAGCCAGAGGCTGGTCCTTCAGAGCCGGATCGACCTTGAGAACTGCGGCGTAACGGGCCGGGCGGCCGGACTCTCGAACCTTGTCCATGCCCTTTCCGAGGAGCTGCGTTCCTCCGTGAACGGCTGCACCGACACCCGTCGCAACTCCACCGATGATGAGTCCGGCCTTGGCGAGACTCGCGGGACTCCACCGATGACGCTCGTGCTCGTGACGCTCCTGTTCCCGAGTCTCCCGAGCCTTCTCCCGAGTGGTCAGACCTTCGGCACCCTGCTCTTCTCGAAGCAGCTTCTTCCGCTGGAGCTCCTGGACTTCGAGCTCTTTGTCTCGCTTCAGGAGTTCCTTCGGATGGATGTCTTCCATCTGCTTGGCTCGAGAAGCCTCTCGTCCCTCGACCGAAGTCATCTGGCGTTTGATGTTCCCCGCCTCACCATGAAGCTTCGCGACTTCAGCTTTGAGCTTCGCCTGGGCGTAGGGGGCGTTGGCTTGGTCGAGACGATGCTTCGCCATCACGAACGGATGTGCAGCCTCTTCTCGGAAAGCTTTGAGGATCTGGGCTCCGCCTTCGCCCGTGTGATGACCAGCAGTGGACAGCTGGTTGATCAGGTCCAGGAAGCGTTGCGAGGGGGCCGCTGTCTTCTCGAACCGCTGGTAGACCCGAAGAGCTGCTTCCAGATCTTCAGTCGACAGTACCGAAGATGCGAGACTGGTCTTCATGGGGTTTCCCACTGCGGTGTTGGCGGCCATTCGGTTGCCCTTCATACCCTGGGCGACAGTATTCGGGTCCTTGAAACCCATCGACATCGCTGGAAGAGTAGCAGCTGCGCCAGCTGTGTTCAGAAGGAAGGCTCCGGGATGTTCCGTCGCACCCTTCCGGAGAACTCCCAGACCTTTCGTTCCGAGATTGGCTCCACCGCCGGCCAATGCCTTGGCTCCCATGGTGAAAGGCTTGGCCATCAACTTGGCCGCACCTCCGAGAATGGCCCCGATGTAGCCGCGCTTCTCGAGACGATCTCGTAGTCCTGGATTCATCGATGAGCCTTCGCTTTCGCCTGAAGGTTCTTGTTGGCGACCCGGTGAGCGGAAGCGAGCTTCGTGTGTGCGGCTTCCGCCGAGTAGTACGAGAACGCCACTGTCTCCAGGTTCGCTGCAGCCTGGATGAGGGGGTGCTCGGAGTTCACGACCAGAGCGTGGGCCACCTTCTCCAACTCGTCTCGCCGATTGAAGGCCACACCCTCTCGACTCAGACGTTCCGCCGCCTTCTGCATGCAGTCGCGAGCGAATTCTGGATCGTTGATGGCGACTCCGACCGCCTTCGAGATCTGAAGAATGCCAGCACCCTCGTCGAGGTGAGCCTTCTTCACGAGCTGGTAGAACTCCTCTCCAGCGTCGGCCAGAAGAGAAGCTGCATTGTCGATTCCGTACCGAGCGAAGTCCTTCATCGAGGCTGTCTTCTCGACCACAGCCTGTTCTTCGACCGTGGGATTGAGAGCCTCGTACTCGGGACTGTCCTTCTTGAGCCCGAACATCTCTGCGAGGTCGAGATCTGCCGGAATCTCCTGATTCGGGACATCGGCCAGGAAGTCCAGATGCTCGAGATTCCGAACGTCGACTTCCTTCGGACGCTCTGCGAGTTCCCCGATGACCGAAGCTGCGTCCGCTGGCTCGAACTGAACCTGACGCTCTCCGTTCTCCGCGAACAGAACCTTCCACGCCTCCTGGTTCGCGAGCTCGGAGATTCGGGACACCTGTTCCCGAGTCAGCTCTTCTTCCTTCGAAACCACATCCCGAACCGCATCCGTCAGATTCGGGGCCTCTCCGCCAGCGTAGAGTTTCGCAGCCCGTCTTCCAAGAAGCTGGAGGTGCTCCGAGGATCGTGCCGGAGCCGAAGAGTTCGCGAGCTTCATCAGAAAGTCGTTCATTTTCGTCCCCTAAGGTACTACCACGAGATCTGGTGCGTCAACGCGCGAAGTAGTAGCCTTTTCGAGCTGTTGCTGGGAGAGCTGAAGATGGAAGGATTCTATACGAGAGAGCAGGCCGCCAGCGTGCTTGGCGTTTCCTCACGCCAAGTCTCGAACTACATGAAAGACGGCCACATCGGAATCATCTACAGTGGAAGAAGAGCTTGGTTGCCGAAAGAAGACGTGCAGCGGCTGTATGACAGGGCCAGACACGGTCTGGCCCCTGGCTCCGGAGACCTGGAAGAAATCAAAGCGACGGTCGCGAAGCTGGTGCACGAAGTAGAAGTTCTGAAACTCGGTCTCGGCTTCGGTGCGAAGAGTCGACTGCGGAGCGAACCAGAGCTCCTTCTCCTTCGACAGAAGTTCATGGACCTGCTCGGAGAAACGAGCTGGTCCAGAAAACAGATGTCTGGTATCGCAGACGACCTCATCAGCCTTCAGGAAACTGAAATCATCAATCTGGTGGAGAGGAACGGAGCCACCGCCTGGCTTCCACTCCAGGAGTTGGTGAACAACATGCTCGGCTACGTCGAGAGTGATCCTGAATTCCCTGCTGCTGGACTCGACATTCTCCAGTCCAGACTGCAACGAGCGAAGGAAAGGTTCATCAGCCTCATCTACGTGACCGCGAAAGTGCCTTCCAGGAGACAAGGACACGCTGGAGCCCTGCACGAGGCCATGAGTCCCCCCGGAGGCATGGATCAGGCCATCCTGGGCTATATCATGGCCCAAAAGTGAAATTGGCGGGTTTTTCCCTCTATAAGCCTTTGGCAGGAACAGAAGATGACTTCGGTTCCACGCACCACCCCCAAAGCAAGAATGGAGAATCTAATGCCCGTGACGAACGACGAAGTGGCCGGACTCATCGCAAACCAGAACGCGGTGAACGAAGCCATCCTTGCGAAGCTCGCTGCCCTGTCTGGCGGCCCCGCCAGCGTGAACGCCGAAGAGGCGGCCGGCAAGGCCGAGTTCCAGAAGATCATCAACGACGCCGTGAAGGACGCCCTCGGAACGGTCGGCGACAAGCAGACCGTCGGAACGATGAAGCGGGAAGTCCAGGAGGGCATCGCCGCCGCGATGGCCGACGCGATGGGCAAGAAGGCCGGTGTCTCGCTCATCCGGGAGACCAGCACCTGGAAGAGCCTGTACAACGACGCGTGGGACTTCGCGGAAGCCCACCCCTGGTTCACGGGCGCGATGCTCCTCACCGCAGCGCTCGGCGCCGTGGTCGGCGGGTACACGGTCTACAGCTGGGTCGCGAGCCGGGTCAACGTGTCCATCGACATGGTGGGCGACGAAGACGTGCGGCGGCTCAAGGCGATGTAGCTCGTAGAGCAGAGGTCGGTGGTGCGGCCAGCGGCCCCTCCCGAGCAACAAGCTCGGGAGGGGCCGTTCACCACATTTCCTTTTTCCTTTGTCTCGCTCGGAGACCGAAAATGTCCCTCACTGGTTTGATTATCTACCTCTTCGTTTTCATCGCCATCACTCACTTCTGCGCATGGATGAAAATCCAGAAGCTCGAGCTCGACCTGAAACACAGAAAGGCCGAGCTCGAAATCGAAAAGAAGCACACCGCAAAGCTGGAAGACATCTACAAGGCTCGGTGGGCGGCGATGGTCGAGTTCGACGCCACCTACCGGAAAGAAATGGGAGAACTGCTGGAGGAATTCAAATACAGATCAGAACTCCTCCGCCGAATCACAAGCAACAAAGACATGGATGAACATTGACTGTCACCCATTTGAAGGAAGTGAAGTGCATCGCGTGTGGAGTAGGGCTCAAGGGAGCATCGGGCTTCGACGAAGGGACGAAGCCCAGCCCCGGAGACATCTCCATCTGCGCCGACTGTGGAGAGATCCAACAGTTCGACGAGAACATGCAGTTCAGGAAGCCCCGCGAGGGCTGGGACAAAGACGGCGGTGAAGAGCTGGTGAAGCTCCTCATCATGCAGAAGCTGATTCAACTTCAGAATGCGGGTGCCATCGTCGTAGGCGTCATCCGCATCGAGAAGTAGGTAGCAGAAGAACCCTCCCGGTAGGCAGCCCCCTGCTCTGGACGCGGGAGCGGTTCTTCTTTCGTCTCTGTCTCACCCCTCCGCTTCGATCGCCCTCGCCGCAGCCACTTCCTTCTCCTTCTCTTCCTTCAGGAACTTCTCGACCCGACCCTCGAGTTCACTCGGCTCTTCCTCCGCCGAGTCCACCGGGTCAAGCGTGTCGTACGGGTTCCCGGTCGGAGTCAGCAGAATCTTCGCGATCTTCAGCTTCGTGTCGATGTCCGAAGTCGCCTTGAACATCTCGAGCAGATCCTTGATCACAACAGAACGAACGGTCTTCATGGAGTCTCCTTTTCTGGCCCCTACCGTGGCCCCGAACCCGGAGCCATCAAGTCTGGACGTGCGTAGTCGTGCATCGAAGCCAACAAGGCATAACAGAAGGTGTGGAGAAAGTCGTCCGGATGCGTCGGAGCGTGGTTGAACATGAGCTCTCCACTCTTCTCGCTGTTCTCCTGGTAGACACCGAGGATGTCATTCGCCAGGTATTCGAAGTCGTCCCAGTTCGGGAATGCGACTCCACCTCCGACCGGACCCCTCTTGATCATGTCGAAACAGATCTGCAGAACCCGCGTACGGTGAGTCGTATACCGCATCGCGAGCTTGTCCCACTGCACGATGGCGGTCTGTCTACCTGCATGCTGGTAGAGGATCGCGCGGTCGGCTCCGAATGCCTTCAAGAGCCTCGGGTTTGCATGGAAGCCGAATCCCCAGTCGGCTCCGATCCGCTGAACGTTGTACTTCCTGAAGTTCTCAATGATGTCCTGGACGCTCGTGTCCGGATCTGCGTCGACACCTTCGTACTTCTTCGCCCAGATACAGACGAAGCGACCTTCCACGTCGTAGCGCCAGATGCTCGCGATGGTGTAGCTCTGGTCGCCTGTCCCCCAGTCCACACCTCCGAACTTCCTCGTGGCCCGAAGTTCGGGAGTGATGTCGTTCTCATTGATGAACCTGTACTCGGGAAGTGCACACCGTCGGACTTCTTCGTAGGTGACAGGCTTCGAGCCAGAGTCGTGAGACCTGGCCATGACCTCGTTCTGGAACTTCGCTTTGACGTAGCGCTTCTTCTTCGTGAGAAGGTCTCGCCATTGCCTTTCGAAGATGTCCTTCAAGTGCTTGTAGGCATAGATGACTACAGGCTGTGGACACCGGAAGCCATTCCATTCCGCTTCCTTGCGCCCGAACCGCACCCACTGCGACTTCCCGTGAACGGGGTCGATCGGATGCCAGCACTTGACGCACATCAGGCCTGAAGGCCCGATATTTTCAGCCTCGACCGTGTTCCAGTAGTTGCACCGGTCACACTTCGTGAGCCACTCGTTCTGCGTGGAATACTTCGACCAGTACTCTTCGAGCGGGTTGTCGAAGGTCTTCGGTGTTCCCGAGTAGATGGAGATCGGTCCACCCTCGAGCTCGGAGTGGAAAAGCGTCTCCTCGATGACCGGAAGGTTGTCGACGTAGATGTCCTGGAGCTCGTCGACTCCCAAAAGGTCTGCAGGGATGCCTCGACACCGGTCGGCGTTCTGGTAGACCGACCGAAGCGTGATCTTCGAGTGGCTGACCCAACGCTTCGTCTGAACGTTCTGGACTTCTCTCGTTCCGAGTCTCTTCTTGAGAGAGCCAGTGACCTGTCCCGAGAGCTCCAGAAGCTTCGGGCTGTCGGAGATGACTGCTCGGAGCCGTTCGTCCGAGAACTCTCGCATCTGGGCGTTCGAGGCAGTGACGTAAAGCGCCCTCAAATACGGAATAAGGTTGGCGTAGGCGATGAACGAGTTCCCCAACGTGGTGCTCTTCTCGCACTGCCGACCGAAGATGAGAAGCATCTTCCTTCTGTAGGTGTCATCCTCCTGAATCTGCACCGGCAGATCGTAAATGGCCTTGATCCAAGGCCGAGTCCCGAGATTGATAGGCTCCCCCTTGAGACGGACTGCGAACTCCGTGAACTCGGACGGAGTAAAACAGATCGGTTCCGCGGCTACCTGCGGGGTGAACATGGATCTTCAGCCTCTACTCAGGACTCTAGCAAAGGTCAGCATGGGCAGGGTTCTGCCCTACGTCGAATACAATGTTGAGACCGACTTCTCAACTGCAAAGATTCCCGTCAAGGAGCTCAACCCCGCCGACAAGACAGATTCGGCGCTCAGGAAGTACGCTTCAGACTGGCTTCGACTGAACATCAAGAACATTCGAGTCCAGACGGCCTTCGAAAAAGTTGAGAGGCTGTCCTGGTACACCGACCCCGTTGGAGAGACTCCGGGGGAGGAGATCCCTTTCATGGCCCTACTGGTTCTTCAGTGGTGGCCGAAACCTGAACTCACAGAACACGAGCTTCTCCTTGCTCGCCAGAAGGCGAACAGGGAGGCCGCAAGGAAAGGAGAATGAACAAGTACATCTGTTGGTTCGAGAAAGACCGAGATTCGAAGTTGGAGGTGGAAGCAGAAGATCGTGAAATGGCCTCCATGGTGTTCTGCAGAAGCAAGATCAACGTCCACAGCCCGGGAGTCACCCACTACGTGATGTCCCGAAAGCGGAACGAGACAGGACGACCTGGAGACGTTGCTTGTGTGGCCGTGATCGAGAGATCTCACCCGAGAGGACTCACGGCCATCGAAGTCCAGAAGAAGAGGTACCTGGTCAATGCCCAGCTCGGTCGAAGGAGAATCCATCCTTTCATCGTAGAATCGGTGAGCATCGATCAGGCGGATACCGACGCCAGGACTGTGATTCGAAACATCATGGTCTGCTTCGAGATGGGCGACCAGAACGACGGTCGCGGAATCGACGCACTCTGGGTCTCGACGATGTACGACACCCTCTACGTAAACCTCACGGAGTTGAAATGAGCAACCTCACCAAGAACCACTTCGCTGGAATCCTGGTCTGCCTGGTGTTGATCTGCGGAGCCGGAATGCTGATCTTCGGAAACCCCGAAGTTCAGGAGCTCGGTCGACACGCCTTCTTCGGGACCATCGTGATCACCTCCCTCGCCTTCTGGACCAGCTCCGTGCGGGAGTCGCAGCTCAAGAAGGAGAAAGGATGAGCCTCGTCAAGTACATCGTGATCCTCATGACCGTTCTCCTCGTCTGTGGAACGGCGATGATGATCTTCGGCCCGGCAGAAACCCAGGTGTACGGAAAGCGCGTGATTGAGGGCACCCTCGCAATCGGCGCCTGGGCCGTCGTCATGCTGCTCATGTTCGTCGGATGAACCGTTACGAAGAGGCTCGACACAAGCTGGGTTTAGAGATTGAAGGCAGTCATGAGAAAGTGTCCGCCCTCCGAAAAACCTTCAAGAGACTGGTCCGGGGAGTTCCGAGAAAGGAGATTCCCCCGAACCTCGGGGACCACTCGGTCCAGATCATGTACCCGCAACATCGGCTCTTCTGCCTGGTCACCGTCGACGACACCGACTGGGGAGTCGAAGAACACATCTCCATCACACGCAGAGAACTCGACCTTCTCAACAGAAGTGAGAAGGTCGTACTTCCTACATGGGACGATGTCGTCCTCATTCGGGCTCTCGCCTGGGCGGATACTGAAGAGATCTACCAGGTCCTTCCCGCCCTCTCTGGGCCGAAAGCCGAGTTCTACATCAACGTGATTGAAGCACTGCACTTGCAGCGGCTTCGAAAGTAGTAGAGCGAAAGTCTCATAAGAGAAAGTGGGAGAGAAGTTCGCCCTCAAAGGATAACCATGGAGAAAACAGCAACTCGAAGATTCGAAGTCTGGCACAACCGCACTGGACTTCGAACCTCAAAACTCATCGAGGCCGAGAATCACCTCGAAGCAGTGAAGAAGTTCCTTGGACTACCTCCCGCGGTCCAAACAAATGGAAGTCGCTGGTCTATAGGAGTCCGCCAAGAAGGAGCAGGCACCGAGGCTGGCTTCGTCTACGACATGGAGATGACGAACGGTGTCCTCGCGAGGATGACGCCGTTCCGAAAGTCTGACGGACAAGAACCTGTCCCAGAAGACCTCATACTGAAGGCCTACCTCGGAGACCCGCCTGACAAGCCGAACGGCTTTCTGGCGCAGATCCAGGGCACCATCATGGGGGATGTACTCACCAAGCATTCTCCGCTCATCCAGGACGTGAAAGACTTCTTGGTCATGGAGCTGTCCGACGACCTTCCCGCTATCGAAGAAGGAGAGACTCTCGATGGCATCGAACCCAATGCCATTCCTGCGCTCTCAGCCCTCGAGGCTGCACGGGAATTCATCAGCGACTTCAGCGGGTTCCCCGAGGGCGTCGTCTGGTTCATCGGGGTCAACGACTACACCGACAGCCTGTGGCAGTTCTACGAAGTGCTCACGAAGTCGGACGGGGACCCGGTCCTCGGTCGCGTAGGGGTTAAGCAATCTATTCCCCAGAGAGGAGTGGGAATGGCCGAAGAGCCGAACCTGTACACGTGTTGGGCCGCTGCCGAAGGCATGTCGACCCAGAAGGCCATCATGGCCTACAGCCCGGAACAAGCAGCCGTACTCTGGGCGTCCACCTACGCCACAACCACAGACAAGACTGCTCTGAAGATCTTCGTGGAGTTCCTTTCCGCCCTCAAAGAAGAGCCGCGACGACTCCTCTTCACGGCGAGCATCCACGATGCGAAAGTGCAGGTGGCACTCGACGACCAGAAAGTCGAAGTACCTGAAATCTACCTCGTCGCACACCTGGAACAGGGAAGAGCGGGAGCCCCCATCTCCATCAGTGCGACTTCCTACACCGACGCCGTTCGGAGGTTCAACGGAGGAGCAGTTCGAGCGACCTCGAACTGGCACATCGCCGTTCGGAGAGCATTTCACGCTGAAGAGTTCAAGATCTACCGCATGTTCGAGAAAGATGGGCAGCTTCAAGCAATGGAGCTGCCTCAAACCGTTCTGCTTGGAGAAGCAACGATGGACCTCAAGAAGGCTCCCGATCCCGAAGTCAGTGAGTACACGTACGCGACCGCCACGATCGAAGCACAGCCCGGCATCTTCGAGCTGCTGAAGAACATCGGAATGGAAGGCGGAAAGGCCTTCGGCCACGGCTCGGCCATCGCCGGTGTCGGGCTCATGAACACGCTGGCCCGGGATGGTCTCTACGAACGAATGGGCGAGAACGTCCCGGAGTTCATGAAGACCCAGGTGGTGAAGGACGGAGTCCTCATCATCCCGCCCGCGCTCATCCTCATGGCCCTCGAGCTGGGCCCGCACATGGGCATCCCGATTCCCGAGAAGGGACGGAATGCCGTGAAGTACGGCGCCCTCACCGGTCTCGAACACGCGGGCTTCAAGGTCACCGAGGCTTCGCTCCTGGCCCTGTGGAAGAACCTGCTCGAACCGATCTGGGAGCTCTACCGCCTCGCCGGGATGGAACGCGCGGCTCGGGAGGGGAACACGCACCTGATCGAGGACACCCCGCTCGCGGATCTCTCGGAGGCCAGGGTGAAGGCCGCAGCCATGCGGAACGAGTAGATGTCCGAGTCTGAACGGCTCCACAAGAGGTGGGAAGCCGGGAAGGCCCATCACCCAAAAGCTCTCGAATTCCTCGCCTTCATTCGGAAGGAGGGGATTGACGATGAGCTGGGTGACTTCAAGACTGGTGACGACGGAGACAATGGCGAGGACTTCACCCTGGCCCTCTCCGAATTCTTCGAAAGCCTGGAACCCAGCACCTGAAAATGGCCGGGTAAACCGCCCATAAGATCGATGGAGGCAAGAACGTCTCCATCGAGTCCTCTACACCATTCCAGGGACAGCCCTGGACGGAGTCTGCACATGCGCTCGATCGTTCTGCCATTGGCCCTCATGGCCTGTCTCGGGTTCAACAAGTGCCACGACGATCCGCCCACCGCGACCGATACGGACACCGACACGGAGACGACCGGCGACACCGGAGAGACCACCACTCCGGAAGATCCGGGCGCCCTCACCGCAGTCGAGACCACCGGGGCCGTGGGCTGGCTGCTCGACGGCATCCCCGCAGGTCCCGATCGGGACGCGGTCGCTGCTGACATCCTGGCCCTCTCGGACGAGGAGTTCGAGAAGCGTGCGGCGAACCACATGCTTCTCACGTACGTGCGGCTGACGTACAGGCCCTTCTTCTGCTACTTCTACGGCACCACGCCGAGCGGGGGTTCCACGAGCTACCCGACTTGCGGCCAGCTCCCCCTCCCTCCGACCGAGGTGTGGGACATCCAGCTGGCGGGGGCACCGACCCGGACGACCATCGATGGGCACGACCTCATCATGGCTCCCTACAGCTTCTACTCGGTCCTCGTCTCCGACCTCGTCTCCCCCGGACGTACCCAGCCGGAGCTGGGCGATATCGGCGGAAGCTGGGTCGAGAGCTTCGTGATGCCCGCCGACCCGATGCTGTTGTTCGAGCGGACCGAGTTCAGCTGCATGGACGAGATCGACTGGCCGCCGAACTCGGTGTTCGAGAAGACCACCCGTCTGTACTACGACGACTCCTGCGTCGCCGGGAACGGGCACGGAATGCCGAACGGCATCGATGGATGCCACCAGGCCAGTGCCCCGAAGGACTGCGTCCAGGACCTCGAAGACACGATCGGTCGGGTCAACATGGACGTGCGCTTCACCCGGATCCCGTGGGACCAGGCCCTCGCCGACGCCTACCAGGTGGGCGATGTGCCGACCGTTCCGGGTTCGGACATGGTTCCCGTCGTCGGAGGAGACGGACTCGCGTTCAACGACGTGAACTACCGGTTCATCCGCGAAGACGGCTGCGAGCTCGACGAACAGTGCGTCAACGGGACCGGGTGGCGGAAGGTCATCCAATTCAACGCCCAAAACATCAACGTGGGAGGCGGCGACATCGAGCTCGGGGATCCGACGATCCTCAACACGAACGGGTCGCACATGACGGTCTTCAGCGACTGTCACAAGCACTACCACCTCGAGAACTACGCTGAATTCGGGTTCGGAGAGGACTCCGACGGCGGGAAGCGGGCCTTCTGTGTCGAGGGCACCGATCGGAAGCTGAACGGAACCTGGGTGAGCCTCGACCACGGGAACTACACCTGTGCAGATCAGGGCCTGCCCGCGGGCTGGAGCGACCAGTACCCGAACGGCATCGACTGTCAGTTCGTCGATGTCACCGACGAGGACGACTCCGTCGCGGTGACGAAGACTCTGTCGATGGACACGAACCCGTTGAACATCCTCTGCGAAGGCGTGGCCCAGCTCGACAGCTACGGGAACCCGATCTTCGTCCCGTCGGGTGTGCTCAACTCGGCAGGCGAAGAGATCTCCATCTTCGACTGCGACGAAACTCCGGGTGCCGCCGACAACAACCACGGCGAGGTCCAGGCCACGATTCCTCCCAGGGGCGAAGGCTTCATCACCGAAGCCTGCATCGATGGAGACATCGGAGCGGACAAGGACTGCGGCTGGTCGCAGGTCACCACCCTCGACTGCACCATCGGTGATCCGGTCCACATCGAAGTCCCGGCAGATCCCACGATGAAGAACCAAGCCGTCCGGGTCTGCGAGCTCTCGGCCATGCTCGGCCCGATCGCCTGCACCTACCTGACGAGCTTCGCGAGCGAGATCGGCACCGTCGTCGACATCGACCATTGCCCCGAGGTTCGAGACAACGTCGGCTACGGCGGCGTCTCCATCTACACCACGGCTGCTGGCGAAGTCGTAGTCGGCAACTGACCTGTGCGGCCACCTCGGGAATGAATTCCGAGGTGGCCTCCGGTCGCCCTTCTTCTTTCGTCCATATGGCCGAGTGGTTCAGGCAGTTGGCTTCTAGTCCGACTTACGTGGGTTCGAATCCCACTATGGACGCTTGTTCGAGGTGTGAATGTTCAACAGGTTTCGGCGCTGGTGGTACAGCGGCCGAGATGAAGACGGCAATATGTCTGAACCAAAGCCACTTCTTTCAGACGAAGAAGTGACGGAGTGGTTTCGGGAACACAACAACTGTCCCGACTGCCAGGGAACGATGTTCCTCGCCGGCCCGAGCGGAGGACTCTCGCAGAACGTGCTCTGTGAAACCTGTCACTCCGAGTACAACATGTCCCCGGTTTTCATCGAGAGAATCAGCCTGCCCAAGAAAGGCAGACTCCACATCTACGGCCTCGCGCCAAGTCCTCCTGGAGAGTGAACTTGAACATCAAAGACCTCTTCGCAGGAGTCCCGAATACGAATGAGCTTCCTCCTGGTGACCTCAAAGCCAGAGGGGAGGCCGTAGGAAACATGCTGACGATCATCGTCCACTACCTGAGAACGCTGGGTCCGACCGAGAAGGTTCGGCTCATGGCGAACCACGCCTGGAACCTCATCGGAAGCAAAACGGTCTCCTTGGTCCTCTACGACGAGATTCCAACTCCTCACGTTTTTGGACTCGACAGCGACAACGAGGAGAGCTGCGCCATCTTCATGCCTCCGAACTGGCTCGAGCAACTTCACAGCGACCCGGTCATGGCTGTGGGTTCCATTATCTTCGTGGGCAGCCAGGCCGTGGACTTCTACAACGGGAAGCTGAAGAACAGAGAAAACCTGGAAGAGGTTCCAGAGAAGGCTCTGGCCAGGGCGTGGTCTCTGGAAGCTGACTACCTCCTGGCTCTCGAAGCGAGTCCGGAGGCCGATAAACAGGGCTGGAAGCCGAATCAGTACCAAAGGAAGGTGCTGAGCCGCTTCCCCCTGGGAACCCAGACCCCTGGAACGGAAGAACTCTTCTATCCGTACCGAGTCACTCCTCTCCCAGGAGGTGAAAGTGCTGACGCGTGAACAGATCGAACAGCGACGAATTCAACTCCTGGCGGAAGAGAGTGCAGGGCCTCTGGAGTGGCACTGGCTCTCCTTCTTGAACCCAGATCTCCCCGAAGGAAGTAAATCCCTCGGGGTCGTCATCCTTCAGGCCACCGGATTCCTGTCCGCCGTCGAGCTGGCTCGACAGTTGGGAATCAACCCTGGAGGAGAGGTCATGGGCTACATCCTCCAGGAACATCCTGGGGAGAGATGGCTCTACAGGCTCATCCCGCCAGACGAGGTCATGGAAATCGGTAGGCGACTCGGAGACTCAGGATAGGAGGTAGCTATGCACTTCTTGTAGATATGCAGCTCGCGCACGCGACCACCCTTGAGTTCGATACTCGGCCACGAAACAGCCAGTCATCAACTCAAGGAGAAACCATGTCGTCGATGAAGTACGCAGAGCTCAGGATCAAGGTGAAGTCCCTGGCGGCCGAGATCGCCCTCATCCACCAGGACGAGATTCGTCTGAAGGGAAGGGCGCGCAGGGCCAGGGGTGGAGGGTTCGAGGATCGGGACCATGTCTCGAACTTCCAGTCTCTTCGCAGCCACAGGCAGGACCTCAAGGAAGAATCGAGGGCAGCGCTCCTCGCACTCACCTTCCTTCGTGGCCACCCCTACGACTTCCACGAGAAGGCCTCCCAGAAGGAGGTCCCGTTCGAACGGGTCAAGGAGATCGCCAAGAAGTTCGGAAGGTTCACCTGGAGCGCCGACAAGTGGGAAGCTTGGCAGAAGGCCGGCATCGAACACTGGAAGGCGGCTCAGAGCGTGGTGAAGTCGAACCAGAAGATGAAGGGTGAGCGGACCCTGCACCGGAAGAGTCCGGAAGGCCAGGTCGCTTTCCAGGCGAAGCGTGCTGAGGCTCGCGCACTGTGGGAGGGCAAGAAGCTCTCTCACGGATAAACGCCAAGAAGGGGCCGACACTGGAAACGTTTCCAGTGTCGGCCTACTTTCGGCTTTGAACTGAAACTCGCGGTTCTCCTCTCCCATAAGAAATGTGGAGAGGAGAACTACACCTTTCATGGGGTACACATGACGAAGACCAAGGTCCAGCCGATGGACCAGATGATTCGTGAACTGAACTCACGGGAGTGGATCAGCGTTCTCAAAACTCCGGAGGAGCTCGAGCGTCTCTGGTCCGCAGGTCCCTACATCGACATCAACGCTGCGAAGACTCTGGTTATCGGAGCAGCAGGCCTCTTCGGAAGGCCGCTCCAGGTGGCGGAGTCATGATTCGCAAGACAGACCGAGGCCTCCAGAGGTGGTGGTGGGGCCTCACCCTCGAACAACGTGAAGGCGTCATCGCTTCATTCGCGTCCGGCGGAGTGGTAGCCTTCTTGACCTACATCGTGATGTACGGATGGCCCGAATGAAGCGCGTGTTCACTCCAGGCGTGAAGATGTGGACCGACTATCCCTTCACAGAGCTGGGGGACAAAATCGGGAAGATCGCGCCCATCCGAGAAGTGACCATCGGCCAGGAAAGGTACGACGGGAACAAGTACGTCCAGGTCGTTTTGGAGAACGGGACCGTGACCGAGGTGAAGTCGGGCTACCTCCACGAGTCGAAGTACGTTCTTGAGGCTTCTAGGCCTCCCAAGTGAAAACCGAGGTTGAAACCTAGCATGAGTGTTCTGTAGAGGGGAACTTCATCCTCTCGCACGAACCACGCTGGAGTTTCACCATGGAAACCTTCCTGACCTGGCTCTTCGAGAGCCCCGTCCGAATCGGTCTCGTCGGCCTCCTCATCCTCGCCCTGGTCGGAACCTCGCAGGTGCTCTCTTGAGATACCTCTGGAAGTTCGTCCACAACGCCGTCGTCCACCCGCTGATGGCATTCCCTTGGGAGTTCGCATGGGTCATCAAGGCACACGACTGGACGGCTTCGAAGATGGAGCCAGCAGTCGAAGTGCCCCGACTCCGGCTCCAATGGGAGCCGAGGCCTCTCCTTCCGGGGATCCGGGAGTCAGTCGAGGACTCCCGCTGATGTGGGCTCGCTTCTGTCGCTGGCTCGAACGAATCGAGATGCCTCACTCCCCGGCCTATTACCGACTCCTCCGAGAGAAGATTGTTCTCGAAGAGCGGTACTGGGACCGGGACATGGAGAACGCAACTCTGGAAGACGAGCTCGTCGAACTCCGAAAGCAGCTCAAAGCAGCCGAGCTGCACATCCGCTGGCTCACCCTCGTGAAAGAAGAAGAGTGGGAGAAGGTCATCGAAACTCCTCTCACTCCTCAACGAAGGGAGGCCGGCCTCACCCCGAGTGCCATGAAGGCGCAGGACAGACAGTAATGGAGACGAAAGAAGAGACTCTCCACCAGCAACTGGAGAGTCTCCGAGAGAAGAACAAGAATCTCAGGGAAGAGAACAAGGCCCTCAGAGAGAGGAACCGAATTCTCTACAAGTACAGCCAGGAGTTGAGAGAGGCCGGGATCCGAATGACCGGACTCTTCGTCGAAAGTCTCCAGCGAGAGCTCTACCGAGAGTTCTGCGCTGCGGAGCTCTACCTCGCGCTGCGTGGCTGGTGAAAACGGACCTGGCTTCGTAGCACAAGGTCTGTATGGAAGGCTGGAGGGTTCGAATCCCTCCTAGCTATGGGAGCAGCCACAATTTTAGCCTTTGTTCCTGCAAAAGGAACATGGAGGGAAGTTTCATGCCTGAACGAACCACTGCCCAGATCGTGTGGAGAATGATCTGGGCGACCGCTTTCGCTTCCATCCTTCTCTACATCTTCCTCAACCTCTGACTGGAGCCCCTTCCCATGCGATTCCGCATCTTCCGAAACTTCGAATGGCTGATGACCGACCAGATGAACGACCTCGAAACCATCATCGAGAAGTTCTGCCAGGTCGGGGACATCATCTACGCCGGGGACCTGTTCTCCAAGGTCACCAGCACCGACCCCGCCACCTACGAGTACATGCACGACCACCCGGAGACCGTCGGCCTCTACGGGAAGGCCGTGGCTGCAGAGAACGCGAAGGTCCATACCTGATGGCCCTCAAGACGACCGAAGGCCGAGAGGTGGCCGTAGCTGCCCTCAACGCCCGACGTGTTGCGAACAAGGATCGGGTTCGCACCAACGACGGCCTTCTGCCCGCAGGGTCCCCGATGCACTTCGACTGCCTCACCTGCGGAGCCGAAATCTCGGTTCCCGAGGACTACATCAACCGACCGAAGCTGTGCCGCGAATGCGGGGCCCTCAAAGAGCTGGGCTGGCTCGAATAGGTCGAGCCGAAAAAGACCACAGGCGTGAGACTGTGGGCATCGAAGGAAGTCGTGACCTCGATGTGAGAGAGTCGCAGACCCGTACCCAGAGAGTTGAAGAACTTGGGACTCGGGATGAAGGTCGACCACTTACACGGGGGCCTTCTCGATGAGTTGCAAGACTCTATGGCCTACTCCCAGGTCTAGACATCTTCGGGCCAGACCGAAAGCATCTCTGCACTGAACCTGAATGTTAGAGAGATTTATTCTCCAATAAGAGACATTCAACTTATTAAATCAGTCGGAGCATTGTGAAGGGAGGGTATCTGTGGAGTCCTGCCGCCTCAGGGACGCAGGCACACAGAGCGGTGAGGGTGTAGGAACCGCGGGGGGTGGGAATCCCCCCGACCATTCTTCGCCTTTGTCTCTGCAATGAAGCAGCAGAAACACGTCGAAGTGATACATCGTGAAGGTCCTCGTCGGAGGAATTTCGTGCTCCACTACCTCTTCCCAGAATGGAGGCGTCTCATGGCGAACATCGCAGAGATCAAGGCCCAGCTCGACAAGGCCGTCGCAGGCCAAGGCAAGATCGACCAGGACATCATCAACGTGAAGACCGCCCTCGAGGCCGTGAACACGACGAACGCCGCCCTGGTTCAGCAGGTCGCTGACCAGACCGCCCAGATCGTGGTGCTCCAAGAGCAGATCGCGAACGGTACCGGTGTCACCGCCGAGGAGCTCCAGGCCCTTCTCGACCAGTCGACCGGCATCGCCACCAAGCTCGAAGAGCAGGACGCTGCGCTCGATGCGGTCGCTCCCGATGCTCCGAACGTGCCGAACGTTCCCGAGCCGGTCATCGACGAAGGCTAGCCAGCGGGAGGAGGGGGTTCCTCATCTGCGATGAGCCGAACGAGTACTTCCATCACATCGTTCGCGACTTCGTCCGAGATCCCCTCCCGCCTCATCACTTCTCGAATCCGTAGAAGACTTGAATGCTCTTCTACGGACTTCGTGTAGCACTTCGCGCAGAGAGGGGCCTTGACCAGGACCTCTCCGTCAATCGCGAGTTCGACGAGTTTCCCGGGCTTCCCACATTGGCGGCAGCTAAGGAAGGACACGAGCTCCCCCATCTGCGAAACTCCGAATTCTGCTGTCTTTCTGCTCAGCAGATTTACACGACGAAGTTGTCGGTCTCGTAGAACACGATCCACCTCTCGCCCGACGCGAGGAAGGGACTGTTCCAGAGCAACGAGACCATCCCGACTCCGCCTCGCTTGATCTTCCACTTCGCATTCGCGGTGTGCGCACCAGTGATGTTCACCGTCGTCACGAGGTGAGTCGGGTCGGTGACGTGGTCGACGATGTAGACGGCCGAATCTCCCGAGATGTAGAGCAGGTCGCCTGCTTCCACATCTACGAAAGCGTCCATGGTCGCCGTCGAGAAGTTCGGACTCGCTGCACCGTTCGTCCCGACAGAACCCGAAGAGATCGGAGCTCCCTCGATCTTCTCGATGAGCTCGACACTGTTCCTGGCCTGGAAGACTCCGATCATTTGTTCCTCTCTGCGATGGCTTTTTCGATGTTCGCGAAGACGCGCATTTTCAGGAAGACATCAGCGAGAGGGTACTGCAACCCGCCCACCACACGCACGAAGTAGGTTTCGCGGGGGATCCACTTCACATCTTGCAGAGACCTGGATTCTTTGTCGAGGTGCAGAGGGACTTCAGAATGTCTCGCCAGAACCATAGCCTCTTGAGCGCTCGTGAACTCGGCTCGAACATCTGCATCTGGGGGCACAGTACTTCTGAATCCGTCCTGCAGAGCCATGGCGAAGTGCGGGAGGAAGGTGGCCAAGTCGTCTTTCGGCCAGAAGTGGTAGATGATGTCGTCGCCCTTGTCGGCATACTCGACATCGAAGTTTCGGTACTTCACTTCCGTGAAGTGGATGGACTGCGGGCCTGACGTAACGGGGTTTCCGTCCGCCCCATAGAGCGTCGGAACGGCGGGACCTTTGAGGTCAACGCCGAGTCGGGAGGCGATGGACGATAGCTCCGTTGCCCGTAGCTTCCTCTTCAGGTTCGAACTCGGACGCATCGATCACATCTCCACGCAGGTCGTCGATCGAAGGAATCGTCATAGCCCGGGTCTTCGTCAGATCTGCCTTGAAGAGCTGGGCATCCTTTCTGATAGTCGAAGCTCCGTCGACTTGCGAGAACTCCTCTCTCATAGCGATAGCGTCCATGGCCGCACGCCCAAGAGCAGCATGTCCAGCAGCCATTGCCGCATTTCCGATTCCACCGACTCGGAGATGGTTGATGGTCGAGAGGTTCGCGAGCTGAACGAAGCGGTCGAGGAAGTCAGTGGCCTCGATCCGTTGTTTGAGACCGAGCCTCGCGTAGGTGAGTTCGAGCTCACCCCCGAACGCATCGAGCTTCACATCCTCGTCTTTCTGGAGGGTGAGGTAGTCGAACAACCCCTCCTTCGTCATGTTCCCGATGTCCCAGTAGAAGTGGCAGTAGAGCTCCAGAACTCCTAGCGACGGGACCCACCTGGCCGGGAACGTATTCAACAACTCCGTTCTGCAGATCTCCACGTCTCCGTGGAGAAGCATCAGACTCTCGAAAGCCTGGCGAGTTCTGAAGCTCACCAGGAATTGGCCCGCCTCCTTCGTGTCCTGGTCTGGGTTCCAGAACTCGAAGAGGTCCTCGTCCATGAGCCATCTTTTGAACGGCTTGTTCGCAGGGTCGTAGCGGGGTTCCCAGTAGGATGGAAAGGTTCCCATCTCCCGCATGAAGTCCAGAAGGTCGTCATCATTCGGACCCAGGAGCTTCTGGGCAAGGCACTCCGTCACGATCTCGTAGTTCCGAAGACGCTTCGAGATCAGAAATCGGATGTACCTTTTGTGCGGATACTCCATACGTCCTACTGGGTTTTCTCACCCATCTGCTCGAGGCCGCGAATCACTGCGTTGATCTGGGTCATCGCGTTCTTCGCAGCAGCTTCGCGGATGTCGTCCATCCCCAGGCGGCTTGCGACGAGAAGCTCGGCCAACACGGACGAACACTTCTCGAGAAGCGGGAGATGGTTGAGGTAGATCGAGGCGTTCTCTGCAGTGAGGAAGTTCAAGGAGAGAATCGCATCGAGACTCTCCTTCGGGAGTGCGGTCCCTGCGGTCTTCCACAACTCGACGGCTTTTGGGCCCGAAAGAACTGCGGCTTCTTTCGTCAGGTCGCACTTGGGCATCTTGAAGCCCATCTTCTTCGAAGCGACCTTCGCACTCTCGTAGAGACGCTCGTCCTCCGGGATGATGCGGACCGTGCCCATGACCTGGCAACCGCCACGCGTCTGGGCAGTCTTCAGAAGTTCACGAGCCTGCTTCCCTGCGATCCCGAGACCGCCGAGGATGAACTCTGCATCGGCCGGATCGTAGGTCAGACCCTTGGTGATGGCCGCATTCGGACCATCAAAGGTGTACCCGTCACTTGTGAAGTGGATGCCCACCCGTCCGTGGTTCGCATTCTTCTGAAGATCGAACTCCTCCGAGACCTCGAGGTCGTCACTCACCCCGACTCTCTTCTTTTCGAGAGGGAGCCACTTCAAAGAAGACGGAACCAGGTACCCGCCATTCCCGATTCCCACGAGCTTGGCGATGTCCTTCGACGGGTGAAGAACGAGCTCCTCCCCCGTAGATGCGCGCTTGCAAAGATAGTGGTAACCGCTCTCGGTTACCACCTTGTTTTGCACTGTGAGGGGCTCGTAGGCGAAGGCCCGCTCACCTTCCTGGTACACGAAGCAGCCGTAGCCCCTCGGGGCATAGACGGGGAGCGTGTAGTTCGAGTGGTGGAATCCTGCGATCTTCTCCTGCATCGCGTAGTGCTGCGGGTTCGCGAAGAGCTGGATGTCCATGTTCACGCCATCGAGCGTCTTCATGAACGGAACAGCGAATCCACCCGACTCGACTCCACCCGAGTAGACCCTGTACCAGCCAGCCCGATCGACGAACTCGGCGGTCTTGAACATGAACGGGTCACTCACCGTCGGATTCACGGTAAGGGTCACGACTCCGCGAGAGAGAAGTTGGCCGAAGTTCGCAGGCGACAACTCCTTCTGGATGTCGTAGCGACTGACCTCGTATCCTCGAGGCGCCCAGCACTCCCGATTCGCGACCTTCGTCATGAAGGCGCCGTTCTCGTAGGTGAACTGGACGACAGACGGCTTCGTGATCTCGTGCCGGTGATCGCGCATGTCTGCTGCGGTCTTGAGCTGCATCTCGACCGGACGGAAGGGGTCGAGAGCCGGGTAGTTCTCGAAGGCGAACTTCACCCCGAGCTCGGAGTTCACCGCATCCTGGTACTTCTTCATGTCGGCCGGGTCTGCAGAGTCGATGGCCTGTTCCCACAGACTCTTCTTCCCGGCCCGCTTCTCGGAGGTGATCTCCACCTCTTCCCGAGTCTCGTCGTGGCTCGCATTCCGAGCTCGGATGAGTCGGTCGATCTCGGTCACGGCCGCTTCTTGGCCTTCTTGCGACTTGAGCCGAGCCTTCTCGATCTGCAGTTCGGACAACGTCCGAGTGTCCCGACCCGTGAAGACCGCGTTCTTCGAGGCCTGCTTGATCACTCCCCCGCCCATGTGCCCGCCACTCTGATGGGCGGAATCCGGAGGGGTGATCATGTCGCCGATGGGAGTTCCCTTGAACCCGTCTCGAGGAGCGACTCCGGTGAAGGACTCGGGTCGGATCATGATCTCCTGCAGATCCCGCTCGTCCATCGGGTACATCTGCTCTTTGTGCGAGTACACGTCCATCGGAGCGAGCTCGTGGTCTCGAACGATGACGGGTACCGAGATGAGCTTGTCCATCCCCGAGGCCGCTTCCTTCGTGATGCCCGTGGGGTAGAGCAGCATCTTCCCGACAGCGTACCCACGAGCCGCATCGATGCGGTCGATCTCGACGTCGGCTTCGTAGTTCCGAAGAGAAGGCAGGTTCTTGTACCCGGCCTTCAGAATCTCCATCGCCCACCGGTCCGGATCGTCCTCGAGCTTCGTGTAGTTCGCGACCTTCTCGAGCTTGATCGACGTGTCGAGGAACAAGGGCGTCATGGAATCCTCACGGCTCTTCTGGAGGGAACAGCTCTTCGAACGATTCGTCTAGTTGGGCGGAGTAGGCATTCGTATCCGACAGATAGTCCGCCGTGTTGATGCCGATGATCTCCAGAAACTTGTCGATGGTGGCCTGACTATCAGGGTTCGTCGCAACTAGCGTGGCGCCTACTACAATACCAGCGTCTCCGAAGTTCGGTGGGTTGCTGGCAGAAATGGCGTCCCCGATGAACCGGTCCATGCCCCCGTCTGGGACATCGAGCACCAGGATGAAGGCGTTCGAGAAGAACTCAGCGAGAGCAATGGCCAAGGCGATGGCGTCCTGGATCTGCTGGAGAGCCTCCTGGATGACATCCACCTTCGCATTGATGGCGTCGATGAGCTTCGAAAGTGCATCCACGAGATCGTCCGAGAAGCGAAGCATCCCCAGAACCTTGCGAAGATCTTCGAAGCCTGCCTGCAAGGGAGGAACGAGGGCCGCCATCGGAATGCTGACCCACTTCGGGTAGTTCCCTGCGACCGGAGAGAACTTCGAGATCTGCAGATTCTCGTCAACAAAGGCTTTGATCGGAAGAAGCTGCTGGTCCTTTGGTCCCATCCTGTAGAGAGGGGCCAGCACGGCCAGTAGTGCGGTCGTTCCGAGCTTCGAAGTCGAGTCGATGAACGGATCGGTGTTCACCGTACTGAAGTCGACTTTGAAAGACTCCCAGTTCGTGAACAAGTTGTACCAGTCGTCCAGACGAAGGCCATTCTCGGCATCCGCAGGATTCGCGATGCCATCGAGGATGATGACCCCGTAGACCTTGGTGTTGCTGTCCGTCACCGGTCGGAAGGGGTTCGTCGGATCCTTTGTCGACTGCAGAACATCGAGTAGCCAACCTACGAGTCCCGAACCAGACCAGGGGAATTGTCCATCAACCTGGTAGTCCACGAGCCTCGGGTCGAGCTTCCCAGTTCTCGGATCCCGCTCCTTCTCCCTGTTCATGACCCAGAAGGGGTTCCAGTTCATGTTCACGTGGAGCGCCATCGCCACGTTGAACTCGAGAAGATCGTGAAGAAGCTCCTCGATGAGCGTGACGATCGCCTCGACGATGCTCTTCAAAAGGTTGAGTGAAGCGAACGCCAAACCCTTAATGACTTCAATCGCCGTTGTGAGGAGCTTGAGTGCGGTGGAGATGGTGTTCAGAACGTCCGTGATCGACCCTACGATAGAGTCGAGCTTGGCCCCTACCTCTCCGTGATTCAGCTCTGTCCAGACGGCCATCAGACTCTCGGTTCGATGAGCTTCGCGGGCTTCAAGTATCCTTCTTCGAAGACCCAGAAGCCCTTGAGGATAACCACATCCGCCCAGACCTGGGCAGCGGGCTCTCCACCCGAGTAGTCGACCTTGCCGTCCGCGTTCGCGATCATCTGGCGACTCACTTCATCCGAAGGAAGCCAGCGATCTTCCCATTCCCGAATCCGCTTCTGAAAGTAGATCCAGGTCTGGTCCCCTGCATCCTCACAATGCTTCCGAAGTTCCGCAAAGCTGTCCCTCGCCTCTTTGAGAGTAGGACAGCGCGCACTCGCAACTGTAGTGATCGGAACCAGGTGCCGGAAGGGAAGCCATTGGCCCACGCCTTCCTGGATGAGGAAGACCAGAACTTCATCTGTCGAAGCGATCTTGAGAAAGGCAGTAGGCCCTTCTGCAGTGTCGTCCACGGCCACGTCGTCTCTGGTGGCCACTGTCTCGAGGTCAACGATCATCTTTCTTCCTCGCCGAGTTCGGTCTTGCCGGGACCCATCGTGTACCCGGGTCATCGACATCTTCGTCCAGGTTCTGTTTCTGGGTCATGTCGTGGGCGTCGCCCATTTCGTAGGGCATTGTCTCCCATTCCGAAATCGCGGTGACGACCTTCTTCGCCAGAGTTCCCTGGTTCCCTCCTGCTCTCAAGTCCGAAGCCCAGTCCGATGGGTGCTGCCGTACGTCCAGAGAGGTGCGATGCCAGTCTGACTCTTCGAGGCTCTTGGCCCACCGGAGGACTTCGACTTCAGCCTCCTTCTTGGAGACCATCCTCAGAAGGGCGAGATGGATGAGTCTGACGAACCAGGAGAGCATGGACTACCTCATTTCGTGTTCTTGAATTGAGGCGAAGGCGGTGCATCGTGCAGCTGACTCTGCCCTGAAACAGGATCTGTTTCGTAAGCCGCAGTGTCCCATTCTATGGTTTGCTGCTGCACCTTTTTTGCGAGAGAGAATCCATCATCGGGAACGAAACCCGTACTCCTGAGTTTCTTTCGAGTCTGCGGTCCCCACATCTTGCGCTCGATTTCACCGTTCCACTTGCGGATCTCTGCTTCAGCCTTCTCGACCGAGATGACTCTCAAGACCCAGATGTAGGTGAGACGAATCCCCCAGTCCAGCAGTTCACGAATCAACTTGCCTCTCTTTTCACCTCGTAGATGTCGTCGAGGAGAGAGAAGGCAAAGTCAATTCGCCTCTTGCTCTCCTTTGTCGAACGCCTTTCTTCCAAGTTCCAGAGTCCGTCGTGGAGCGCCTCGGCCATCTCTCGCCAGGCGTCTCGTTCTTTCTTCAGTTGTCGGACTTTCTCACGCCACTCGTCCTCGGTCATTCACAGAACTCCCACGTTCCGTTCCGGACGTAGCCGTGAATTTCACAGGCTCCTCGATTCCGGAACGAGGGCGACAAGGTGATCTTCTCGAGCGTCCTCTCTCCGAGCTGAATCCAGACCAGGTGGGTCAGCTTTCCGGTGTCGTCGTAGACGCTCAAACCGGTGTCAGAGAATGGAATCTCCAGCTTATGAGGGTCATCGGGGTCGAGATGTCTCCCGGGACAGTCGAAGACCAGAAACTTGAGCTTCTGTCCCTGGACCGGTCGCTCGACAATCTCTGCTTTGAGATCGGCAAGGGGAATGAGGGTTCTCGACAGCATCAATTCGCCTCCGTATTCTCAGCCAGCACCTCCTCTTCTTCGAGAGAAGTCCGAAGAATGCTTGCGAGCGCTTTAATCCTTTCACAGTTCAGAGAATCTCCCTGTTTCAGCAGGGTTTCAGCTCCTAACTCGAGGGCGATGATCAACGCGTGCTGCTCCATTCCCCAGGTCATCTGCTCCTGGAGGGAGGGCACTTCGAAGCCAGACTCGGCCTGCTGCTGTTCGAAATCTGCCAAGGCCTCTTGAGTGGCGACGGCGATGCTCGTCAGGATCTGGCCTGTGGCTTCGAGGTAGTGAACGTCCTCCTCAGAGGCGTTGACCTCCAGAAGATGCTTCACTTTCAAGAAAGCCGCGATCTGGGCGTCCAGCAACTCGGGCTCGACGTGCATATTGATCTGGACCGAGATTGCGACTGCCCTTCTGCTCACTTATCCCCCGTACAGAGCGCCTCGGGTTTTCCACAATGGGCGCAGGTGGGGCGGATTCTATTCCCGTCTCGGTCTTCGGTCGTGAGGTTCTGCTTGTGGAAGTCCTCGTACTTCCTCTTCGGCAGAGAGGCGAACTTGAGGTTCTCTTCCCACTGCAACGACATCTGCTCGAGCACTTTGTAGTGGTCTCTCGCAGTCTGCGGGTCCACAGCATCTCGAAGAAGGTCACCCTTGATCATCGACAGGGCGAACCTCAGTGCCAGGACTTCCTTGAGCAGCCTCTCCTCGATCGACATTTGCTTTCTCCTGAAGCTCTTTGTTGAGTCTCGCGACCTCCTCGTCGAGCTGCTTCTTCAACGGGAGGAGCTTCTGCTCGAACCGGGTGAGGATGGACTCGATCTTCTTCGCCCCCACGTTTACCTTCTTCCACTTCGGCATTCGTTTCCTCTCGAAGAAGGTGGGGACCATCAGGTAGAAGCTCGTGGTGATCACCCAGTCGAACCGATGAACTTGATTCGGTCGAGGGGAATCTGGCCTGGAGTCGGGTACGACTTGCACCTGGCTCGGTGAGTGTAGGCGTAGAAGCCGTCCTTGTCCTTTCCGAGGGAACAGGCGTCTCCAGGACCGCAACCCGCCGCAGCTTCTCTCTTTCTGAACTCTGCGTACTCCTCGGAGCTCGGCTTCTGGGAACCGTGGGCCTTGGAGTCGACCTCTACGACCTTCGCGATCTTCTGAAGTTCGCCCCAGAACGACTCGAAGACAGGGTCCATGTTCATCTCCGATTCCGCAGCACGCTCTTCGCGGCTGCGTCGATCCACCAGAACAGAAGACCAGCTCCGATCAGGAACCCGAAGAAAATGGCGACAGCGACTATCGCGACGAGAAGCCAGGTGCTGAGGGTCAAGAGTCACCTCTCGAGATTTCTTCCTCGAGAAGATACCCGTCTTCTCGTAGTCGCAGTTCAGCGTGAGCGATTGCAACTTCTCTCGAATCATGAGGGAAGCGGCACATGAGTCCGGCCTCGAGCCAGACTCCGGGTTTGTGCCCAGGCCAGACAGTCATCACTGCGATTCCCTGTTCCTTGTCGACCCGAATCACCGACTGCGGATGGTTCGAGGGATCAGGGAGCCACCTACTAGCGATCTTCATGAGCCCTCCGCACTCGGGTAATGACCGCCCGAACTCGGTTGATGATCTTCAGCTTTCGAAACAGGTGCTTGTATGGACTCCAGTCCTTCAGCCTCTTCTCTTCGAAGGGGTAGTAGTCCTCGGAGAGTCCGAGACCTGCGAGAGTCTGCTTTCTGAAGAACTCGAATTCAGGGTCGAGTCTCATCGAAGCGCACTGTAGTTCGCACGAGAGAGCGTGATCTTCCTGGCGTGCTCCAAGAAGTCCACGAGACTCATCTGGCCCTGCATCACTACGCAGATCACGCAGGCCGGGAACACGTTGTCGAAGTCGTAGGGGCCGAGCGGTCTGCGAAGGCCCAGGCCTACTCGTTCATCGGTTCCGCAGCAGTAGCAGCGCTGGGTGAGGTAGTGCTCGTACTGCTCCTTGCTGATGCCTACGACCCTGTTGTGGTCAGAGGCGATTCGGACGAAGTCCTCGTAGGTGATCATCCGCTACCTCCTGGAAGCTTTCGGAATTCTGTAGGTCTGCCCTCCCTAAAGGCTCTGGCGATTCCCTGCTCCATACCGGGTGAGATTCCGAGGTCGGTGTAGACCACGGTTGCATCCGCCTTCACTCCCCACGCCAGTCCTGCTTCAATGCCGATGAAGCGTTCCTCTGGAATGGTGTCGTGGAGCACGCCGTCCTGGGTATAGAGCAGGTGAGAAGCGAGAGGAGCTTCGCCTCTGAACAGGCTGTCTCTCAAGCATCTCCGAGCATATTCGAGGTTCTCCTCGATGCCTTCGAGAGTTGGGCTGGCGTAGGGAGACTCGAGGATAACGAGCCTCACAGATTCTCCTTCAGGACGTACTCAAGAGCCCAACCCAGGTTCTGACGCTGTTTTTCGAGTTCAACACTCTGTGTGTTGAGCCGCCTGTTGAACTCGTCGAAGATGTGGCTGATGCCGTCGTTGACGGTCGAGGAGAGCTGCACGTAGTTCAAGATGAACTCTCCCCTCGAGCTCAGCTCGTAGATAGACTTCGCCTCATAGGTTCCATCCGTACTCACGCCGAGACTCTCGAACGTACGAGGCTCGCCCAGCTGGAAGTTGGTGAGCCTGCCGACGATCTGGCCTTCTGCGTAGACCAGGATCTCTTTCTCTTCGGTCACTTCTCACGCTCTTCTGCTTCGAGGAAGACACCCTGAAAGGGGATCTGCCATCTTCTCGCGCCATTTTCGGAAGAGTCGAAAATCCAAGCCCAGCCGCCTTCGACTTTATGAAGGTCCATGACCGAGAGTGTCTTCATCTGTGGGTAGGCTGCGCGCCAGTCCACGAATGGAACAGGGGCGGAGGTCATCCACTGATGGAAGACTCCACGCAGCTCTTCGTCGACGTAAGGCTTGCACACGCAGTCCTCGGTGGAGTGGTGACCCACCGCATCCTGCGTTGGAATGACGTGTTCGATGAGTCTCATTCTTCCCCCTGAACGACGAGCTCCTGCTGGTGAGGCGCTTCGTCTCTCTGCCGCCACTGAACTGCAGGACAGGCGCACGCTTCGTTCTTCACGATCTCCATGCCGTAAAGCCGAGCCGCAGTTTTCGAAGTCCACACATCGAGAGGAGTCTTGTCGAACATGTCCACAATGCTTGCGAGGGACTCTTGAATCTCATCGAGGTGCTTGCTCGAGATCTCGATGTGGGTTGGCATGCAGCCTCTTTGCGAGAGCCGCTTTTTCGCCTCCAGCACGTCATGGTGCGTGAAGGGAATGTGGTCATCCATCCGTTTCCTCCCTTTCTTGAGCTCTTCGTGAATGTAGAGAACAACAGTAGGAAAGTGAGTGATGAGAATCCCAGCCCTATGCAGCCTCTGTCGAAGGGCATTCGTCGAGATGCCCAGAAGAGTTGCGACGTCTTCTGCTCCGTAGCGACCATGCGCTCTCTTCAACTTCGGCAGAGCAGGATCTCTTTTGTGCTTCCTCTCCACGACCAAACTCTCCTCGGTCATGAACTGTGAAGGCAGTATTACTTCAAGGTAATACCATACCGGGGCAGTATTACATACCCTAAAGAATCAGGCCAGTGTTCGGGGTCCCTGCGATAGCGGAGGGGGTCGAGTTGTTCCCCGTGTAGACCACCGTGGCCGTAATGCTGGCGATGCCCTTGGCCAGCGCTGCTGCGTAGGCCGGGAGTGTCTTCAGAAGAACTGGGTTCACAGCCGTACCCGGTACATCGTTCGTGCCGAACTTCCCCGTGGCCTGGAAGGCGGGGGCAATCGCACTGTTGATCGCCGCTTCTGCTGCTGCTTGAAGTGCTGGGTTCGAGGCAGGGGAAACAATCCCCGTACCCGTGCCCATCAGCGCATGTGGATTCATCTTTAGTAGGCCGAGCTTCATCACGTTCGTGAGAACGGACCCCACAAAGATTCCGGCTGCCTTGCTCGAGTCCCTCCCCGTCCATCCCTGCTGCGCGATCAGGAATGCTTGAGCCGCAGAGATGGCGGGGAAGGAGAAAGGAACGGGTGGAGAAATCCCGGGTACGTCCACGGCACCTCCACCGAGGTCGAGGATGGTGAGGCTCTTCACCGCGGTCACCGTCGCATTGCAGAGTGCCTCGATGAAGGCCTGACTCGGAATGTGGGGAGGGACTCCCGTCTCTGCGTTCTGTCGCTTGAACGCCGCAGCTGTGGGGAACACCGCGCAGTGGTCCAAGAAGACGAGAGACGAGAGTCCCGAGGGGGTGAGAGCCATCAGGTCAGGTCCGGAGCGAAGGTCGGAGGCACGGGTACAACGGACGGAATACCCGCAGCGGTGACCGTCGATACGCCCAGGATGGGTGCTCCGGTCATGTAGTCGGCAGGGTGCGAAAGCGTAGTAACGACGCAGCCTCCGCCAATCTGTGCACCGAGGGAGACCGAGCCTTTCGCGTCGATACAGATGTCGCCACCTGCGGTAGAGATCTTGATTCCAGAGGCATTGACCTCGATCTGGGCCACCTTCCCGAGTGCATTTTGAAGAAGGATGGTCCCCTTCGGCTTCACCAGGATGCGGGCCACAGCTGCATCAGCCAGACCTCCCGATGCAAGGGTGATGGCACCTAGCTTGTCGACCAGGTGCATCTCTCCAGAAGTCAGGATGAGCTCGAGACCGGTGCCCTCAGTAGGGAACTGTGCGTTTCCTACGGAAAGACCGAATTTACCTCCGACCGTGATGTCGAGGTTCTCTCCGACTCCGAGCGCCTTTCCGCCGCCCACGGTCTCATTCGAGGGACCTGCGATGTTCTCGCTCTTCGCACCCTGGATTACGGACGTAACCTCACCCGTAGTTTCTTCGAGTGCGCCTTTCACGAACCTTTTAGCAGAGCCCAGTACGTTCTCGGAGAGGGTTCCGAACTCTTGCGTTCTCACCCCCTTCACTGTGAGATTGTCGTTCCCATCCAGCGTCACAACCCTGTCCTTCCCTCCGTGCGAGAAGAGTCCTCGCACGGTCTGCTGGAAGGTCTTGTGAATCACTGAAAATTTCGACCCCTCAATGTTCTCTGTTTCAGAACCTTGCAAGGTCTTGAGGAAATTCCCGTTCTTGTCGATGTTGATGAGGAAGTGCCTGTTCACCATCAGGCGGAGGATGATCTGGGCGAGCCCTCCACCTGGCGGAATGTACGTGTCGTCCTCGACTGCAATCCGACCGATCCGCAGGTCGAAGATGTCGAACTCGTCGTTCGCGAACTCTTTGAGGTTGAGCTTGAACTCGGTGGGGCTGATGTCAGCTCCGTGAGTCTCGTCCTCATCTCGAGTCAGGAGCGAAAGCGACCCGCCGGTTGTATCGACGATGAAGTTCTCTGCGATGGTGTGGACCAGGTTCTCGATCGGAATCCAGAAGGTCCTGCACATCTGGGTAGCAGCAACTTCGAGCATGCCTCCCTTTCGTAGAATGACGTACCCAGACTCCTTGCTGGCCACCATCTCATCGCCCTCGTTGAGGACGGGCCTGTTCATCCGGTAGTCGTTCGGGTCTCCATCGTCCTCGTCAGTCTGAAGAGGGATGGGAGCGTGGCCGAGGATGAACGGAATGCCCTCCGTGCTCGGGACACAGATCCAGACCGTGGAGTTCACTTCAGGAACTTCGTAGGAGCCCGTGCCGTCTGCGTTCAGACTTCTCGGCATAGCTGCGATGCCGTCTGCCGTTTCTCCATTCTCAGTGCGGACACTGAGGGTGTACTTCACCTTGTCGACCGCTTCGACCGTAGCCTTCAAAATGCGTACATCCCCATAGGAGCTGGCGATCGGAACTCTGGTCTTCGAGCGTGGGCCAAATCCACCGGACATTTTTCACTCCTGAATTCTCACTCTACTATCCGCGCAACAGATCAGTCAGGAACACGCATAAGAACTAGATGCACAGGAATCGACTTCACATTCGAAGAGAGGGAAAATGAAACCACCCTTCCTCACGCCAATTCACGGGAAGCGGTATCGCCGCAATCCTGTGGAAGGGGCTGACGCATTCGAAGAGAATGCCGCCGAGCCCTTCCGTACCCAGGAGGACTACGGCCGCTACTACGAGTTCTGGGGAAAGTCCGAGAAACCGAAAAAGGAAAAGAAAGATGCCTGAGAGTCTGACTCATCTCCAGAACCTCACTTTCTTCTGGACTGACGTAATCGCAGTTAGGAGAATGGAGAGCGGGATGCCAGACACGGGATGGCTCTACCTGTACATGCAAGGCAGGGAGAAGCCTCTCAAGGTTCTGGTCGCGAAAGTCGACATCGAAAACGCCTTTTACAAGTGGGAGATGGCGAAAGCCGAGAAAGAAAGGAGGGACCGTGCCTCAAAGAGAGCTGACCCCTGAGGAGAAAGCGAAGAAAGAGGCGTTCTCGAAGAAGTGCCGTGAACGCCAGCTCGGGAAGAAACATTCCCAGGAGACCAAGGACAAGATCGGGAACGCGGGCCGCGGATTCCGTCACACCGACGAAACCAAGAAGAAGGCCTCTGAAAGACAGAGAGGCGTTCGTAGAGGTCATGAGAAAAAGGGGGACGAGTGAAAGCGAAACACTGGAAGTACGGGCTCTTGAAAGTCGGTCCAAAGGACGACGACAACGTCCTGGTGGAGTTCCTTTACGGCCCTGACGCAGAGGGGGTCAAGAACTACGAGTGGTCCGAGCCCATGATCAATACGCTCGAAGAACTCGAGGCCGCGGTCCGTGACGTTCAACACGAAGGGATCGTCACCTGGTGGTTCGAACACGGAAGCTTCTACAGTGGAGGCGGGAGCTTCTGGGGATGGGAGAAGCATGATGAAGAAGCAGAGGAGATTTCGAGAAGTCGGCCGACGGAGTAAGACCCACGTCTTCGCCAGAGAGTGGGACGCCTGGGGCAAGCGAAACCTGATTCGACGACTCGAAGAACGAGAGCGTCGCGAAAGAGAAGAGCATGGCTCTCGAAGTGAAGAACCCGAGCGACATTGAGCTCGCCTTCCCGGTCGGAAAGTACACCCCTCCCCTGGAGAGCATTCCAGAGGAGTTTCAGCAGTTCCACCACCCGACCGTGAAGTTCATCATGGGCTTCTGGTACGAAGGCAGCTGGAAAAAGTTCCGAGCAGTCCCGAGACCTGGCATCAACCCACATCACGCTTTTCGGATGATCCAGGAGACGCTCGGGACCTGGAGCATCAGCCACGAGCACAAGGAAGCTGCGGCTGCCTACATGCTCACCGAATTCTTCGAGAAATGGTGGGAGGAGAAGTGAAGCCTTCAGACGAAAAACTGGTCCCGGCAGAGATCGCGATCGCCTTCAAGACCAAGAGAATCGAGTTCATCCAGTCCTACAGAGTCAAGATCGAGAAGCTCCTCGAGCAAAGACTCGGAGCACCTGCCGGCACTACGGTCGAGGCCAAGGACTACATCACCGAGCTCGAACTCGAAATGTCCCTGTGCCTAAACGCGGTCGAAATGCTCTCGAATGAGCTCTTCGAGATGACCTCCATGATGGCCGCAGCACAACAAACGCTCAGCCACATAGAGACCAGCCTCCGAGGAGTCCAATTTCACAACGAGCTGGCCCGAACCATCAACGGGGATGCGTTGATCGGGAAGAACTCTGCCGAGACACTCTCGCCGGGGGACATCTACGATCACTACAACTTCAAGGTCAAAACTGGAGGGGGATAGTGCCCTGGAAGTACATGCTGCTGAAGGTCGGTCCGGAAGAAGAAGACAACGTCCTGGTCGAGATGTACTCGAACGAAGAAGGCGAGTTCACGAATCCAGGAGGATGGGGACAGGCTGCTCCATGCACGGTCAAGGCGTTGGAACAAGCCCTCCGTGATGTCACCCGAGACGGGGTGAACACCTGGCACTACGAGAACGGCACCTGGACATGGGTCGAAACTCCGGTGGGCGAGGCGAAGTGGGTCGAGTACACCGAAGAAGAACGGTGGATTCTCGACAAGATCAGGATGGAAGAGGAGTGGGGACAAATCCCTCCAGGCGGAGCACAGGGTCCACCAGGAAAGAGGAGAAGAGAATGACCGCAGAGAAGGTGAAGGCCCGTAAGGAGCTCGTCGAGAAACGAAACAGAGAGTTCAATGAACTCCCGGCAGACCTGCGTGACTCCATCAATACGAACGCCAAGAGGCTGCGGACGAGCTTCGGAGACTCCGCAGACTGGGTGGTCTGGGGCGAGAAGATGGTCCCGTGGGAAGAGCTGCCCGAAGAGAACCGACAGAACTGGCGTGCAGTCGTCCAGGAAGCCGGAATCTGATGTCCGCACTCCGAGAAGCCTTGAACAAGAAAAGAATCCCTCCCGAAGAGATTCAGATCGGGAGGGCCTACCTCACTCGAGGTCGGAACGGGAACATCGGAGTTGCAATCAACGACCCAAGGAACGGACAGCTCGCCTACGCGCTTCGTCGTGTGAAGTGGGGCACGATCTTCATCGACCAAGAGCTGGACTACAGCTACGGACCTCCCTTCGGAACCGTGATTCCTCTTCGCCTCCTCGAAGAGCTCCCGCCCACCGATGAAATGGAACTCCGAGAGTGGCTCATTCAGAAAGAAGACGAGTACATCGGAGAGATTCACGACTGGATAGAGATGGCCTGGAAAGAATTCAAGGCCGAGCTCCAGGCATCCCGCGAGATCTTGGAACGTAAAGAATGAGCGAATACTTCGACAGATACCTCAGAACCATGAAGTACCTGGCGGAGCAGGCCACCGTAGATCAACTCACCGAGATCTTCTTCTGGATCAAGCGAGCTCCGAGAGATTCGGAGAACCGCATCAACCAAGACGACATGCGGAAGAAGGTCGAGGCCATGGGCCTCAAGTGGCTCAGGTGGGAAGATGAAGAGCCGCCCAACTAGTAGAGAAGTTCAGAAAGCGATGTCGAAAGAGAAGGTCAAAGAGTTCCTGGACTGGGTCAGGAGCCAGACCGACATCTCCGGAGAAATCGCAGCAACCGACATCCACGCGTGGTTCTTGAAAGAGAGAATCACGAAGTAGGGACTATGAACAAGAACGAGTGGAAGAGCTACTTCGCCAAGCTCGGCCGCGGAGCGAATGCTGTCGCCAAGAGCCTCAAAGCACTTGGCATCACAGGAGTTCCGAAGGACCCGAACTCCTGTCCGATCGCCAGGTACGTCATGCTTGCGCCCATCGAGCCGAACAGAACGAGATCGGCTGACATCGACACCGACTCCATCGACATCACCGAGCAGAACGGTGATGTCGTGGAGTTTCACTTCGAAACCAACCAGGGGATCTCGGACTTCATCACCAAGTTCGACGAACGAAAGTACCCCGACCTCATCGAGCCTACGTGGGTCGACCCTGACCACGACAATCCGGAAGGTGAATCCGCAGGAGCGTAGATGGACATTCCGAAGAACAGGATTCACCCGATCGACGCCGTGCAATGCGACGAATGCGGCGGACACGGGTGCCTGATGTGCGACTACAACGGATGGTTCGAGATGGGCCATCCGAAAGGTCGAGTGTGCAAGTTCTGCCAGAAGCCACTGGCTCCCGAGCACGTAGCGGTCTACTGCTCGAACGCCTGTGCTTTGGCGGACGCATGAGTGCGATGCCTACAGCTGTGGCCGTGATGAGACTCCTGCAGAACACCGAGAGAACGAGTCTCGAATTGCAGGAGAATTTCTCCTCCGCAACCCATCACTACATGGTCGAGTTCCTGCATGCCCTCATGGAAGCAGGACTCGTGGCCGACAGATCTACTGACGAGAAGAACTGGAGAGTCGTCTACCGACTCACCACGAAAGGGACGGAGCATCTCAAGGAGCTCACGACAATGTCGAATTCAAAAAACCGGGAGAGTCCATGATCACTTCGACGAAGACAGGACGAGGTTTTCAGCTCTTCGAATTCGAAGATCGCTATGGAGAGCCCTGTTCCCTTCAGATGTCGAGCCTGGCCACCGAATCGGCCATCTGGTTCGGAACCGGAGGCCGGATGAACCAACTGGCGAGCCGGGTAACTGAGGGAGGTTCGGGCTGGGTCCCTTTCACCCCACCCGAGGGCGTCATCGTGCATAGCCGAATGCACTTGACCCAGGCCCAGGTGCGAGAGCTGCTTCCGTTGTTACAGCACTTCGCAGAGACCGGGGAACTGCCAGAAGAGTAGGTTGTGGGAACAGGATTTGGACCTACGACTTCCGGGCTACGGACACACCGGGCACACTGGACACTCCAGTTCGTCCGGAATGATGTTGTGGAGGCGCATCAACGGCGGCGCGGTGTCCGTGGATCCGGTCTCGGTGGTGTAGAAAAGCCCACCCGTCCGTG
>Ga0193752_1000111_pt1 | contig 109092 bp, 94 predicted proteins | sample H1c1metaG_FD_144924 | JGI IMG/M metagenome (GOLD analysis project Ga0193752, IMG submission 144924) | Soil microbial communities from a riparian zone of the East river system, Colorado, United States - H1c1 | ecosystem: Environmental > Terrestrial > Soil > Riparian zone | place: USA: East... | reverse complement strand
GATCGGAGACAAGAACCACTCCCAGCATGAGCAAAGGTATTAACCACGGGACACAGCCGCAAAAAGGCACAATCACGCTCTCAACGGTGCGAAGAAGCGACCAAAAACTCTTGCATAATAATGCTGGTAAACAAAGAAAGCAAACGTGCGCAAAAAAGCCGATCGGAGACAAGAACCACTCCCAGCATGAGCAAAGGTATTAACCACGGGACACAGCCGCAAAAAGGCACAATCCAGCTCCCAACGGTGCGAAGAAGCGACCAAAAACTCTTGCATAATAATGCTAGTAAACAAAGAAAGCAAACCTGCGCAAAAAAGCCGATCGGAGACAACAACCACTCCCAGCATGAGCAAAGGTATTAACCACGGGACACAGCCGCAAAAAGGCACAATCCCGCTCCCAACGGTGCGAAGAAGCGACCAAAAACTCTTGCATAAGAATGCTGGTAAACAAAGAAAGCAAACCTGCGCAAAAAAGCCGATCGGAGACAACAACCACTCCCAGCATGAGCAAAGGTATTAACCACGGGACACAGCCGCAAAAAGGCACAATCCTGCTCCCAACGGTGCGAAGAAGCGACCAAAAACTCTTGCATAATAGTGCTGGTTAAAAAAAGTCAAAATCACCCAACCGGTATATCCGAATAAGCATCCCAGTAAACAGTTTCCTTCATAAACAATTCAAACATTTCCTTCCAGCCTTTGAATTGAGAATCACTGCCTAAAATATGGTTGTGCCAGATTGGAATGAAGTTGCCGTTTAATTTTTTAACCAGTTCGTAGTACTTTACCAGTTCCATATAGGTTTGTTCCGGTGTTTGCTTTTGCTCATAGAATGAGTTTGCATCCATAAAACAAAATGGACAAATAACAAGTTCGGTCGTTTGATCCCTCTGCAGATCGTACCATTTGTAGGATGAGCAAACGGAAGCCCTGAATCCGTTAATAGTACCATAGCCCATAGAGAAATCATGTCTCAAGCCTGCATCAATCAACGTTCTGAACGTTTCCGGTGTTTTGAATCTTATATAATGCTGCCTGCTTGAAACAACAGGTTTGTCTGTTACTACTTCAAGCCATTCAAGTTCTTCTTTTAACAACCGCGGATGGTCGCCACTTCTCCAGGAGGGATGCAGACCGACTTCATATTTTGATGCATAGTATTCAATGAGCTCACGGAAAGGCTTAACATCTGTTGAGATATTTTTATCATAGCCCTCTTGTTTTTTTGCAACAAGAAAAAAATAATAGGGTTTAATACGACAGTATAAATGAAGCGCATCAAGCCATTCGAAACAATCAAAGGGATCCTGCTTTTTTCCTGTTAACACGAGCCAGCGATCATCAATCTCTTTCCACTTCCATTTTAACAACGAACGGACAAAACCTGCAATGGTCTTTAAAGCACCTTTATGCAGGTAAGAATAGGCGATATCTATATCGTAGGTAATGTTGCAGGAAAACTGTTGTCGTTTAAATTTCAGGCCAGCAAACTTCGACTGCAATGAATCTTTAAAAGAGACCAGCCAGATATTTATCATTGGCAGATCAAGAAACCGCTCGCGGTAAGCCAAAGAATTTGTATGTGCATATCTTCCGTATTCATCTTCTTTATGTTTAAGATATTCTTCATACCTCGTGATGAGAAAGAAAGATGCTGCAAAAATATCGAATGCAAAATCGCCATCGGTTTTGTAGAGTGCTTTTCCTTTTTCAAAAGCGAAAACATCAGGCTCTTGTTCCTTTATGTCATTTTGAAACAGGAGCGGAACCGGGGAAATCCAATAAACTTCATCTCCAAATGCTTCGTTAGAATAATTAATTTTAAAAGTGGTGGCGCTGAGAAAAGCCTGTTTATCAGAAGTGATGTCCAGGGGTTCGTCAAATATTTCTTTCCCAATAAATTCAAGAATATATTGTAGCCTGGGGGTGATTTCTGAGGTATAGACTGATAACATCAAGCCGGCGGACTTTTATTCAATAATACAATTCTCCCCTCTCAATGTCAATATTTTTATGCCTTTATAAGAAGTATCTTTTGATTTTGCAAACTACGGGCTCAATTTATTCCAGTAGGGCTCAATTTTTTTCAGTAGGGCTCAATTTATTCCAGTAGGACTCATTTTTTTCACTGCTCAATTTTCCAGTGGGGCTCACTTTTTTTCAGCAGGGCTGAATTTTTCTTTCCAAAGCTGGTTGAAGGTTTTTTCTGAAAAATCCAGTTCCGCCCGGTGAGCCGTCCAGCCGCTGAAAGCCTTATTAACCAACCAGTTCTTTATTTTTTTGTTTCCCCGGTTCATCATCCCACGATTCAGACTAGCTTTTCTCCAAAGTTTCCAGGCGAGTTTTTCACCAGTTGAAGTAAGTCCCTTATCTGCCGCCTCGTAACGGTTTTCCAATAACAGTTCATGCAGATTGATTTTAACAGCACAAACCTCCGTGCAATTACCGCACAATGAAGAGGCGTTGCTAAGATGTTTCCAATCCTTCAGCCCGCTGAGCCGGGGTGTAATCACAGCCCCGATCGGTCCGCTGTAGGTTGAGCCATAAGCATGACCACCTATATTTTTGTAAACAGGACAGGCATTGAGACAAGCCCCACATCGTATACAGTAAAGACTTTCCCTGGAAACAGGATTATCAAGAATATTGGTACGACCATTATCAAGCAGTATCACATACATTTCTTCTGGCCCGTCAGACTCACCTGGTTGACGGGGACCGCTGAAAATTGTATTGTAAACTGTTACTTTCTGCCCTGTACCATAAGTAGAAAGCAATGGCCAGAATAAAGCAAGATCCGTCAACGAAGGAATGATCTTTTCGATCCCGGCAATCACTATATGTGTTTTTGGAAATGCAGCACTAAGCCTTGCATTTCCTTCATTTTCTGTAACCGCAATGGAACCCGTATCGGCTATTATAAAATTCGCGCCGGTTACACCGATCTCGGCAACCGGGTATTTTGTTCTTAGCTTTTCCCTTGCTACAAGCGTGAGTTGTTGAGGATTGAGATTCGGGGGCGTTCCCAGTTTTTCATAAAACAATTTTGCAACGTCTTCCTTGCTTTTATGCATAGCTGGCGTTACAATATGATAAGGTGGTTCGCCATCCAGTTGTTGAATGTATTCACCAAGATCGGTTTCAACACTTTCAATATTATTATCGGTCAGGAATTTATTGAGATGGATCTCTTCAGTGACCATGCTCTTGCTTTTCACGACCGAACGGCAGTTTTTGGCTTTACAAATTTCCAATACCGCGGCCAGCGCCTGTTTGTCATCGTTCGCCCAGATTACTTTTCCACCACGCCTGGTAAAATTTGCTTCGAAATCTTCCAGTTGCTGATCTAAGGTTTCGAGCGCGCGCCATTTGATATTTTTTGCCCTTTCTCTCGCCAGCCCGGTATCGGGGAATTGAAGTTTGCCCTGGGGCACGGCATTGTTGTATTTGCTGATATTGAAATTCACCTTGAACCGGTGATCAAGGTCAGCAGATTTGATTGTACTTTTTGCTTTGAATGTGGAAGCGTTTTCTGACATAATTTATTTCCTGCCTGGTGCAAACAAACGTCGCTTAAAGCGGCCGGTTACTTCTTCTTAATTTCAAAATAATCCTGTGCAACCTTGTCGAGAGCGTTATAGAAATCTTCGCCATACTTTCTTATGATAGGTTCCCTGAGAAACTGGTAAACCGGTACTTTTAATTTTTTGCCAAGAGAACAAGCGGGCTTGCACAAACCTTCCCTGGGCTCGTAATTCATCCGGTCAAAGTCTCCTTTTTTACCTGCTTTTGTGATAATAGGATAAAAGTGACAGCTGATAGGCTTTTTCCAGCTGACCTTTCCATCACGATATGCTTGTTCAATGGCGCATTTAATCACTCCGTTTTCATCGTGAAAACCATAAGCGCAAAGTTTACCTTCAATGGTCGGGGTTACCCAGCCGAACTCGACATCGTACACATAGCGACCATGCTTCTCGATCCATCCCAATCCATCTTTGGATAGATAGGGCTTCACTGTCTCGAAGATCTCATTGATGATCGCGAGCTCTTCTTTTTCAAGAGGTGCCCCGGCATCACCATCCTCACAACATCCACCTTTGCATTTTGTAAGATCACACACAAATTGCTCGGATATCACATTTTCACTAATGAGAACATTATCTATTGCTATCACAATGCTTTTTTTACAAATGTAACCAATAAGCTCAATCACAAAGTTGAAGCGCCCTAATTGGTATCCTTAAAATTTTCAACAGGAACAGATGCGGGTATTTTGTCTCCGCGTCCAAAGAGGCGGTTTCGGTTAAGTCTTAAAATTGACTTTGAAGTAAGATAATGGACCGCTTTTTCTTCCAGCCAGTGGTGTAGTGGCAAAAGCATGGCGATTAAAACGATTTTTATGGCAAGTACCATCCAGGGTTCTCCATGTGTGAGATGATGTATCTGGTTATCTGCCAGCAGGATAATAAACTCAAACAGAAAAATAAAAGCAAAGAAGCCGATAATTTTTATTGTTTGCGCCGACACCCTGAATGCACCGGCCATTACCAATAAAATAAAAATACTGGCAATAGCAGCCGTAATGCCCATATATTGGAGGTTATGCCGACGCCTGGTTTCTTCCATCCTGGCCGCCTGCATTTTTTCTGCTCTTTGTTTTTCACTATCCACTTCGGCCATTAACAGATCCTTTTCTTTGGTTAGGTTGTCAACGCTATCCCTGTATTTATCATGCAATGTTTTATAGAGGTAGGCCTTCTGATAATCTCCGGTCATTGTATTTAAAGAATCCAGATTAGCTGCAGCCATAATGATCATATCAAAACTGTTAATCTGTTTTCCTATGGCCTCTGCCTTTTCCCAGTAGTGTATTGCCTGTTTAAAGTCGCCGGTCTTTTTGAAGTAATCAGAGTAAGTGGTATAAAAAAAGAACTTATATGGTTTGGTACCGTATGTTTCAAAATATGGTTCAGCTTTTTTAAAATAATATGCTGCCGAATCATATTTACCAACATATGTATATAGCGAACCGTAGCCCTGGTCAAGTAAATAACCCATACCGGCTGTATTCAGAAAATCCCGCAGCTCTTTTTTCTCTTCGAAATATGCCAGCGCTTCTTTATACTGGTTGCTCATCAGGTAGAGATTAACAATACTCAGATAACTATTAAGTTTATAAATCCTGAATTCCAGTGTGTCGGAAAGTGCGATTGCCTTGTCATAGTACATCCTCGCGAAATCGTATTGTTTAGCACCGGCATACAATGCACCCATTGAATTATATCCGATCAGCACATCATAATACCGATTGTTTTTCCTTGCCATGCTATCCAGCCTGAACTGATAGTCTTTGGCCCTGTCCCAGTTTTCCAGCGAACGATTGAAATCAATCATCCTCAGGTAACAGTTTTTTACGAGTTCATATTTATTTGTCTGTTCGGCCAGGTCCAGTGCCGCCAGGTAATTTCTATAAGCCAGCAACTTTTCCTTTTTATACAGGTAACTACTACCTAAAGAATTATAAGCCGATACTTTAAGCGAATCACTTTTGATCGATATAGAAAGAGACATCGCATGATTAGAGTAACCCAGCCCTTTTTCAATTTCACCATTTGCCCTGGCGCCCCTCGAAAGATAGATATAGCACCAGGCCATTAGTTCTTCAAGATTACTGTTCCTTGCCATATCAAGCGCATTCTGTGAAAACTCTGTTCCTTTCCTGACAAATTCCTGCGTGTTTCCATTATCATAAAAGTTACCGGCTCTTTTGAGCATCGCCAAAATGATCAGTTTTCTATCCCGGCTTGATTCCGCAGTTTCCAGCATCTTTTTTCCAAAATCTTCAGACCTTTTGTTATCGATGCCAATATAATATTCGGCCAGTTCCCCCTGCCATTTGACTAAATCGTAAGGATTTGTAGCCAGTGCGAGGTTTTGGTGCAGACTATCTTCCAGTCTCGTTTCTCCCTTTGTTTTTATTTCTGGTGAACCGCTGTTTTGCTGAATATTACCTGGCTGAGCAAAAAGCATGAAATGAATAAGGCTCAGAAGAGTGTTAAGCAGGAGTTTCTTCACTATACCGGAGATTGTTTGTTTTGAAGATTGTTTGTTTTGGAATAAATATCACCCGAATTTAAAATAAACATTCTCAATATGAGAACAAAATCTACCGGCGAAGTTATTTTAGCCTGAGGGTATTGATCAGGTGCTTCATATCCTGTTCAAGGAAATTATTTACAACACCCAAAGAATCTGCATTTGGAGATGCATCAAAATATAATGCACCTCTCACAAAATGTTTGACTGAATCAGTAACAAAAAACTGCTTTGCCGTAGCAGCATTCCCGCCAACCTGGAAAAAAACACCAGTCAATCCCATCGGGGTCTTCATAAGAGAATCCCGGATCTCTGTAGCTTTCGAAGTATGTTTATATGTCATCTTAAAAGCATCAGCGACCAGCGAATCAAAATTGCTCTTTTTTATTTCCTTGTAGCTGATATAAATCTTTCCATAAAATTGCGGGAAGTCAATATTGATCCAATAATCGTTTTCAGGTTTGGCTTCGAAGAAAGTGGTGTCGCGGACAATTTTCGCATATACAGGATATTCAAATGAATATGGACTTCCCGGCTGATCGTATTTCTGGTACTGATGTTCAGGGAAATCGATTTTAAAGTATCCGCGCTGCCTGAGAGTATAGTCGCTGTTACAAGCCACCAGGGCAATAAACACAAGTATAAAAATCGATCGGATCATGTTTCAATAGTTAATAGGAGGAAGGAACGGCAAACAAATCAGCTTTTTTGCCTGACGATCGAAACCTTCACTTTACGGATCCGGTTCTTTTCAACCTCAAGCGTTGTGAACTCAAAATCTCCAACAATGGCTATATCATTTGCTTTAGGAATTTCGCCGGAAATTTCAAGAATAAGACCTGCAAGCGAATCGCTTTCTCCCCTTACTTTATCAAAGGTATCAAGGGAAAGATTCATCAACTTACAGACATCATTGATCATGGTCTTGCCTTCAAAAATATAGTTGTCTTCATCTATCTTTTTATTGCCACTTTCCTCTTCATCAAACTCATCTTTTATCTCACCAATAATTTCTTCAAGAACATCTTCAAGCGTAACGATCCCGCTTGTTCCACCGAATTCATCAACAACAACAGCAAAGTGAATCCTTTTTGTCTGAAACTCTTTGAGAAGATCTTCAATGAATTTTTGTTCATGCACAAAATATGGGATACGCATAAGGCTGCTCCACTCAAAATCATTAGGTTGATTCAAATGGGGAATCAGGTCTTTGCTATGAATCATACCGACAATATCATCGAGACTCGACTTGTATACAGGTAATCTCGAATAATGCAGCTCTTCGATCTTTTGTTTCAGTTCTTTGAAACTGATGTTGAATGAAATACCATTCACATCAAGACGCGTCCTCATAATTTGTTTTACAGTGATATGCCTGAACTTATATATGCCTGCCAGTATGCGCTGTTCTTCTTCTTCATGGATAGTAGACTTGATTGCGGCTTCGAGTTGTTGCTGGGAATAAGCTCTTGAAGTACTCCCTCCCATGAACTTTTCGATGCGCTCAGACATGGCCATTAAAGATGTGCCGAGCTTGCGAAAAAGATAGTAGATAATCTCAACGAGATAGGATGCTTCATAAGCCACCCGGAGATTGTTCTGACCGGCCCTGATCTTTGGTAGCACCTGTCCTATAAGGATCAGCACAAAACTTATAAGAAAGATCTTAAGTAAAAATCTTATTATCTGCCACCCAAGCTGTTGTGGAAAGATCTGGTCTATCAGAATATTTGATAGAATAATAATTGCGATATTGATAAGGATACTTGCAACCCTTAAAGAGCCAAGCAGGGTGCGTGGATCTTCCAGCAGGTTTGTTATCCGTTTCCAGCCGGCGTCCTGCTTGGTTTTCAACATATTGATATCGCGATATGTAAGTGAGAAAAAAGCAACTTCCGCCCCGGAGATGAAAAATGAAAGAATAAGTAACAATAGCACAATCGCGGCCAGAATTGTTGTAGCCTGGATGCTTGCGACCAGAAGTATTGGCTGGAATTGATCAAACAGAAAAAAATTCAATAAAGGGATATCCAAAGCAATTGGGTTTTTTCAACATAAAGGCAGGTCAAACGGCCTGCCCTTATTAATACATTGTAAGCGAAATTATCAATAATTTGTTATGAAGCAGAAATATATACCCTTATTTCATCCGTTCATTTTTATTTTTTTTTGCCCGCACAATCAGGTAAGCGCAACCCCCGGGAAAATTATCGTTGGTTAACAGATCAAAACGGCAGATCCTGGGAAGGTTCATCTATAGGGGGCAGATCCCCGGTATGAAAGCCTTCAACATTACCGTGATGCGCACCACCGGGCCCGTTATGATGTCCTGCATCTGTCCTTTTATCAAGCATGATGAGGTTATCTCCTACAACTTCTGTTGAGAATTTTTTAGCGCCTTCCTTATCTTCCCAGCTCCTCGTTCTCAGTCGTCCTTCAATGTAAACAAGGCTGCCTTTGTGAAGATATTTCTGGGCAAGCTCTGCAAGGCCGCGCCATAAGACAACAGTGTGCCACTCAGTTTGAGAGATTAACTTCCCTGCCCTGTCTTTGAAAGTTTCCGTGGTTGCAAGCGGAAATTTGGCTACAGCAATATTTCCTTCAAGCACCTGGACATCGGGATCTTTACCGAGATTTCCAATCAACATTACCCTGTTTACGCCTCTCATAATAACAATTTTGATAGTTAATAATCAGCCTGCCTGTTCAATTCGTTGTAAACTCAATATCCTAAGGGTCTAAGGACAAATCATGCAATAGATTACGGATGAATCCTGTATTATAAATTTACAAAATTCATAGAGCAGAAACATTAAAATCTTTTGGTAAAGTTGACAGGAAATTCAGGTCATATAAATTTATTTTCCAGAAAGATGCTGATCATTCGGGGGAAGGCAAAATCAGCAAGCTGCTTTTTCGTCACTTTCATATAAGACACAGGCAGGATAACGTTCTCAGGAGCAGTGACAAGGATAAACTGACCATGAATTGTTTGATGTGTCAGTTGCTGAACATAAACCCGGCTTTGGGAGGTCACAACAAATAACTGATCACCAAAAAACTGTTTCAGATAACTCTGATGCGGGAACGGTGCAGGGTCTTCAGTTTCATGTAGTACAAACTCATGGAGATTTTGCCAGATATCTTTTTCGGTTCGCTTTCTTATGTAAACAGTATCAGAAGTTTCGATCATGAAATAATAAAACCACCGGTGTCTTTTGATCAATTTTTTTTCTTTTACGGGCAATTCCTTCACTGATCCCAATTTATATGCTTCGCAATCGCCCTGCTGCGGGCATTGCAGACACAGAGGGTTCTGAGGTTTGCAAATTATTGCACCAAAATCCATGATGGCCTGATTATATAAACCGGGTTCATCTGTATCTAATAACGATTCTGCCAGTTCCTGGTACAATTTCTTTCCTGCACTGGTGTCAACAGGTGTGGTTATTCCGAAATACCGTGAGAGTACTCTTTGTACATTTCCGTCTACTACGGCATAGGGCTGGTTATAAGCGAAGGAAGCTATCGCAGAAGCTGTGTATGGGCCCACACCTTTCAGTGCTACGATACTTTCAAACGTATCCGGAAACAACCCATTCCGTTCTCTTGCAATAATTTTTGCAGAAGCGATCAGATTTTTGCAACGACTATAATAACCAAGCCCTTCCCAAAGTTTGAACACTTTTTCTTCCGGTGCATTTGCAAGATCTTGTACAGTGGGGAAGCTGGCTATAAAAGTTTGATAATAAGAAAGTCCCTGTTCAACCCTGGTTTGCTGAAGAATGATTTCGCTGAGCCAGATTTTGTATGGATCTTTTTCACCTTTCCAGGGCATTGATCTTTTATTTTTATTCCTGTTCCAGTTCAACAACCTTTCAGTGAAAATGGCATTCATTACCGCAATATTAAGCCACGCAAACTGAATACAAAATCGCTTTTCATTATAACGGTAACCAACATTTGTTATCGTCATATAATGCCTGATAATCAATAGACAATTACGTTTTGAGGCATCAAAACAGTGTTATACTGACTATAAAATCAAATTTTACAATATAATTCTTTAGTGTATGCCATTGATTATCATTGAAATACGAATCTGATTATAAAGAAATAAAATTCATTATCAATTATTTACACTTTTCTTGCAAATTTCAAAATTTACCGTTAATTTCACTAATGAATTGATTTAGTGCAGATTGCCCATCAGTTTAGCGTTAATCAAAAACAAAATTAATAACCCACTTAAATTCATTAACATGAGAAAAGCAGACCTCGTTAACCAAATATCTGAAAAAACAGGTATTCCAAAGGTTGATGTCCTGGTGACGCTGGAAACCATGTTCAAGGAGGTAAAGGATACACTTGCTGATGGTGAGAATATCTATATACGGGGGTTCGGAAGCTTCATCACCAAGAAAAGAGCTGCAAAGATTGGCCGGAATATCAAAAAGAATATTGCAGTTCATATACCTGAACATTATATTCCTGCCTTTAAACCTGCAAAAGAATTTGTAGCGGAAGTTAAAAAATTGCAAGCAGTTAAAGAAGATCAACCAAACCCGGATGATGAAGCTTAAATTTGCAGCCTAATTCAAATTAATTGAAAAAGCAGCAGATTATTCTTACTGGAGGAGCAATGGCTCTTCTTTTCATTATTTATTTTTTTGGGAACAATGTTCCGCCGATTGAAAAAAAGCCGGTCGAGGCCGCAACTCACCAGGACGAAGCTCCCCTTGATATAAACACAATTTTATCCGCTTCCAAACGCCAGCTTACCCCGGAGCAATCTGCCTTTGTCAGCAGGTTGGAATCAGCCGTTGTACGTGGCAATGTAAAAGATCAGCAAATCAGCGTTTACCGGCAGCTTGCTGAATTCTGGAAAGACACCGTTCACTTGCTTTTACCCTATTCGTATTACACTGCTGAAGCAGCTAAATTGGAAAATTCTGAAAAAAGTCTCACCTTTGCAGCCCAATTCTTTGCAGGGAACATGCGCAGACAGCAGGAACCCTCGTTAAAAAAGTGGATGGCCATACAGGCTAAAGAGTTGTTTGAAAAGGCTTTAGAGATAAATCCGGGGAGTGATTCCCTCAAAATCGGGCTTGGTTCATGTTATCTTTTTGGTAACATAAGTGACAATCCGATGCAGGGAATCAGCCTGATTCGCGAAGTTGCGTCGAGAGATTCAACAAATATGTATGCCCAATTTATGTTAGGAATGGGTGGACTGGTCTCTGGGCAGCTTGACCTTGCTATTCAGCGTTTGTTGAAGGTTGCGAGACACGAGCCAAATAATGCAGAAGCAGTGCTTGCACTTGCTGATGCTTTTGAAAGAAAAAATGATAAAGCCAATGCGATCATGTGGTATGAGAAAGGCAAGGAACTCATCGGAGATCCGGACTTTATCAAGGAGATTGATCAACGCATAAGCTTATTAAAAACATAGCCTTTCATTTTTGGAAGGACTACATAAAACAAATTAATTAACTTAAATCACTGGTTATTATGCCTTGCGGTAAAAAAAGAAAACGTCATAAAATTGCCACGCACAAGCGTAAGAAGAGACTAAGAAAGAACCGTCATAAGAAGAAAAGCCGCTAGAAATATTCTTCTGAAACGGGGCCGTGATCCGGCCCTTTTTCTTCACTATAGCTGAAAAATTTATCTGTCATTTATTGCTGGCCAGGCTCCGCATATTTGTCAAGTAATGCTACTTCAGCGACTTTCCTTTCAGAGATGAATGGTTACCACGGATAAAGATGATTGACGATTGAATAAGGAACTAATTATAAACGCGGCTCCACAAGGTGTAGAGATTGCACTTTTAGAGGATAAGAAACTGGTAGAATTACATCATGAAAAAACGGATGCTAATTTTGCCGTAGGTGACTTATATCTTGGAAAGGTTAAGAAACTGATACCCGGGTTAAATGCAGCTTTTGTTGATGTCGGTTTTGAGAAGGACGCGTTTCTTCACTACACCGATCTGAGTCCTTATGCACGCTCGTTACTCAAGTTTACCCAGGTAGGCATCAATGATAACAGTGAGAATGGTTTTGATTTTGGAACTTTTTTGGTAGAACCGGAAATTATTAAAACCGGCAAGATCAATGAAGTGCTGAGTGGTAAGCCAAATATACTGGTTCAGATCCTGAAGGAACCTATCGCCGCAAAAGGCCCAAGGCTAAGCTGCGAGATATCCTTACCCGGTCGTTTCGTAGTAATTACTCCCTTCAATGATATTGTTGCTGTTTCGCGTAAGATACATTCTGCGGACGAACGCAAACGCCTGCAGAAAATAGTTGAAGCTATCAAACCAAAAAATTTTGGTGTGATAGTAAGGACAGCAGCGGAGGGGAAAAACACAGCAGAACTTCATGAGGACCTCTCAATGTTGGTGGAAACATGGAGGATCATACAACATAACCTCAAAGGGGCTGTGGCCCCTGCCAAGATACTGAGCGAGCAAACCAAGGCCACCAGTATGTTGCGGGATCTGTTAAATGAAGATTTTAATAAGATCGTTGTTAATGACCGTAATATTTTCAACGATACCAGGAATTACATTCAACGCATCGCGCCCGAAAAAACAGACATAGTAGCCTATTATAACAACGGCCTCCCAATCTTCGACCAGTTTGGAATAACCAAACAGGTTAAGGCTGCTTTTGGAAAAACGGTTAACCTGCCAAGTGGAGCTTATCTCATTATTGAGCATACCGAGGCACTGCATGTAATTGATGTAAACAGCGGATACAAAAGCGTTGGAAATAACCAGGAACTGAATGCGCTTGAAACCAACCTCGAAGCAGCGGCTGAAATATCCAGGCAGCTGAGACTTCGTGACCTTGGCGGTATTATAGTCGTTGATTTTATCGATATGAAACTTCCTGATAATAAGCGCAAGCTTATGGAATCAATGGAAGAATTTATGCGACCTGATCGCGCTAAACACGCAGTGCTTCCTATATCCAAGTTTGGCCTGATGCAGATCACCAGGCAGCGGATGAAACCTGAAATGAACATCAATACACAGGAGGTTTGTCCCACCTGTAATGGTACCGGAAAGATTTCATCAACGCTGTTACTGGAAGATGAAATTGAAAAGAACTTAAGTTACCTGCTTACTCATCAGCACAAAGATCTTAAACTGGTTGTACATCCTATTATGCATGCCTATCTTACAAAGGGAAGATTCTTCAGATCCAGGCAATGGAAGTGGAGATGGAAATATGGCAGAAAAGTACAGATCAAAGAAAATACAAACTACCATCTCACGGAGTTCCATTTCTTTGATAAACATGAAGACGAAATCAAGCTTTGATTGCTCTGTAAAGCTTTGATTAGCAGATCCCGTTTTGTTTACAGTATCAGCCTTTAATTTATTGTGGATTTAGTTATTGACGTTTTTTGACGTTGACATTTTTTCGGTTTGTCTATTCAAAAATTTATAGAAACCTACAACTCTATTTGCGAAAAAAGCCCCGGAAAACCGGGGCTTAAAGGAAAATCTATTATAGATTATTTACTGTATTTCTTATCAGGTCAGGAAATGATACTAATATGGAAAATTCTGAATAAGATTTTTATTTACATCCATCTCACGTTGTGGGATAGGGAGCACAAGTTTTGGATCATCATAGGCTAAGGTTCCGACAGCTTTTTTCGTGCGTTTTAAGGTCCATAACCTATCCCCTTCGAACCCAAACTCCCGGAAACGCTCATCTACAAAAGCATCAGCACTGGTTATTATAAGGAGGGTAGATGCTCCTGCGCGCTCTCGAACAGTGTTGATATCATCGAGTGGTGAAACCCCGCCAATTGGAGCGCCTGCCAGCCGATAATTTGCTTCGCCACGGATAAGAAACATATCAGAAAGACGTATGATCGGAATTGCTTTATAAAATTGTTGCCACTTCCCGGTATATAATCCCCCCACCCCGGCTATGTTCGCACCGTTGTAAAAGAAGTCTCCGCGTGCATCAGTTGGCTGGAATATGCTGGGATAATTAGGACTTGCCTGAACATCTCCTCTTCCACTGATCAATGGTGGTTGCAGAGTGTATGCGGCGTAGAATGTGTTGATTCCATTGTTAGTGGTTCCCGAATTGCTTTGAGAAGTTTGCTGGATCGCAAAAATATCTTCGTTGGTATTATTAGCGTTGTTAAACGCGCTAAAAAAATTAAAATTCAAGCTAAAATCACCATCTATCACCTGGTTTGCGGCAGTAGCAGCTCCACTGTAGTTCAACATATTCATGTAAACTTTCGCAAGAAATGCAAGCGCGCTATATTTACCTGCACGAAAATTAGGTCCCAAGTCCGGCAAGTCTGCTACCGCAGCATTAAGATCAGAAACGACCTGTTTGTATACAGCATCAACAGTAGCGCGGATCGGATTATGCTTCGATGCATCATAAGCATAGACCGGCTCAGTCACCAGGGGAACAGCAAGATTAGATGTTACATTACCCTTAGAATATGGAAGTCCAAAGTATTTGACCAGTTCAAAATAAACAATACCACGGATAAATTTTGCTTCTGCTACAACCGCATCACGTTCGTCTTCATCAACAAGGTTCGCTTTTTCTATTACAGTGTTTGCGATGTTTATAATAGAATAAGAACTCGCCCACATGCCGGTAGCAATAGCATTGGTGCTGATCTGTGTTTTCCTTGTAAGGTCCCTGTAATCAATAAAGGTTCCTGCAAAACTAACGTGATTGGTGTTTGCCAAAAGATCAGAAGCCAGGAAAAACTGCTCTCCAAAAGCATTTGGTCCCTGGAGTAATGAATAAGCTCCAAATAAAACAGCTTTTACATCATCTCCATTTGTAATTTGTTCGGGAGTGATGTTTTGTTGCGGTTTAACATCCAGTTTTTTATTGCAACCAAAGCCGATCATGGAAATCAGGATAAGGGCAAATATTTTATTTAATGAGTTCATATAAATTCTTTAATGATTCGCTGGTCCTTTGAAGGTCCTTAATTAAAATTTCACATTTAAACCCAGGGAAATAGTTCTAGCCTGTGGAATTGTATAAAAATCAACTCCGCCGGTTATATTACCAAGAGTAGCTGTATTCACTTCCGGATCACCTTCATACTTTGTAGCGGTCCACAAATTATTTCCAGATACATATAATCTTGCGGAAGATAATTTCAGCAATGATGAAACTTTTGATGGTAATGTATAACCAAGTGTTGCATTACGTAATCTTATATAAGAACCGTCATGCAGCCAGAAAGAAGATGAACGGTCGTTGGTGCCAAATGAAAATCCGGTTCTTGGAACATCAGTGATGTCGCCGGGGTTCTTCCAACGGTCCAGGTAACGCGTAGTTTGATTGTCAAATCCGTTACCAAGGCCCGACTCCATGTAGATACCAGCCTGGTTAAAAATTTTGTTCCCTTGTACGAAAGTGAAGAAGATGTTCAGATCAAATCCTTTGTATGAAAATGTGTTTCCAAAACCACCTGTGAAATCAGGATTAGATTGACCAATAGCCCTTCTTTGAGCTTGACTATAGTTACTGGTTGTTTTCCCGGTAGAATCATAATAAAGCGCATCTCCATTAGCGGGATCAACACCAGCAAACTCCTGTAAGAAAAATACGCCGATTGGTTCTCCCTCAATTGCACGTTGTACTCCATTTGTAATTACCTGGCCATCTATATCCTGTACCTTATTTACGTTATAAGCAATATTAAATGATGTGCTCCATTTGAATTCACCATCAAAGTTGCGCGAGTTCAATGAGAGTTCCACTCCTTTATTATACATAGTGCCAAGATTTCTTAACACTGAAGCAAAACCTGTTGAGGTGGGAATGTTGACATTCAGCAAGAGATCAGAAGTATTTTTCTGATAATAGTCTACCTCACCAGTCAAACGACTTTTGAAAAATCCAAATTCAATTCCCGCATCGAACTGTGCTGTCTTCTCCCATTTCAGATCATCATTTGGTAACTGCGTCGGCACAAATCCGGGAAGTCCGGGATAGTTTGAAACACCATACAGACCAAGAAAATTATTTTGCCCGATTTCTGCATTCCCTGTAAGACCATAACTGGCCCTCAATTTCAGGTAGCTTAAGAATCCTACATTTTTAAGAAAATTTTCTTCTGAAATGATCCAGCCAAGTGATGCTGCAGGGAACCAGCCATAACGATTGTTTTCACCAAACCGTGATGATCCGTCAGCACGCGCACTTACCGATAAAAGATATTTATCAAGGAAACTGTAGTTTGCCCTTAAGAAATATGAAAGGAATGTGTAACGGTTATTTGTCGATGTACCGAAGGTGATATCTGTAGCACCTGAAAGATTTTTTACAGCATCAGTTGGATAACCTTCGCCCTGGGTGGTTGACTGTTTGGTATCATTTTGAAGATAACTCATACCAATTATCGAAGTCAGCTTATGATTATCATTAATATTCGGAGTGAAAGTAAAAAAGTTATTTGTATTCAGACTTGCACTTGAAGTGGTAATTGCAGTTGCTCTTCCAATCCCTGCACCGTCGATAGTTTGCTTTCCTGAAAAACTTTCCTGGTATAAATTGAGTACATCAGCACCAAGTTCTGATCTGAAAGAAAGAGAAGGCAGGATCTTAAGATCTGCAAATGCATTTCCTAAACTCCTGAATGTAACCTGTTCGTCACTGTTGTACTTGGCATCAAATAATGCGTTACCATATAAAGTCTGCCCGTTAAGTTCTCCTGTTGCCGGATCAAGTAATGGAGACATTGGAAGTTGTGCAACAAGCTGGCCCGGGGTGGAAAAGGCATTGTCATTACTGATACGATCTAACTGGGACCTGTTAAGTGCAAGATTTAAACCAATGGTGAGTTTATCAGTAGCCTTGTGATCAAGATTCAATCTTCCGCCATACCTGGTAAAAGTGTTATTAATTACGATCGCATCCTGTTTATTATAAAAACCGGAAACATAAAAACGGGTTTTATCTGAACCACCAGTCGCAGAGAGATCGACCTGTTGTGAAGTAGCATTTTTGCGGTACAACTGATCCTGCCAGTCAGTATTTACTTCATAGTTCTTGTAATCGGTACCAAGAGCGAAGTTCCCGGAAAGATAACCTTCATATGAATTAACGTAATCGTCGATTGCTTCCTGTTCAGTTGGATATCCGTTAATTCCTTCCGCGAAATCTATTTTTCCATCATTTGTTCCTGCTTCTCTTACAAGCTCAAGATATTGCCGGGCATCCATAAACTTGCGTTTGCGAGTTGGCTCGCTAAAAGTATTACTCAGGTTAAGTTCGATTTGTGTTTTCTTACCAAGCTTACCTTTTTTTGTTGTAATAAGTATAACTCCGTTGGCTGCCCTTGCACCATATATAGCCGAGGCCGCTGCATCTTTCAATACTTCTATTGATTCTATATCATTTGGGTTGATATCAACCAGAGGATTTGTGGGATCGTTTGTGCCATCTGAAACGCTGTTGGATACTACGGGTAATCCATCAACCACATAAAGAGGCTGACTGCTTGCCGAGATGGAGCTTGTTCCGCGGATCCTTACTTTCATCGCCTGGCCAACCTTACCACTTCCGGATTCAATCACAACCCCGGGTGCTTTACCCTGGATAGCCGCTTCGAAAGACTGAAATGGAAGATTTGCCACCTCTGTGCCGGCGACTTTTGCGATAGAGCCCGTCAGCTCCCTTTTTGAGGCCGTACCATAACCTACCACAACTACTTCATTCAGCGCGCCTTTACCCGGGTTCATGGAAACCGACATCAGATCCGAGATGGGTAATTCAACCTCACTGAATCCGACATAACTAAATACAATTGTGGTGGCATTTGCAGGAACCGTTAAACGGAAGGTTCCATCGGCATCGGTAACCGTGTTGATCTGGGAGTTTTTAACTTTCACCGTAACGTCTGCAAGTGCTGAACTATCAACAGCACTTACTACTTTACCGGTTACTTCTTTTGTTTGGGCAGAAAGGTCCTGGCACAGGAACATAACTAGCCCCGTAAGTAAGCCATACAGTTTTGTCATGAATATAAATTTTCGAACGCAATATACGTATTAAGAATACCTTAACACACTAATTCAATGACAAAAAACCGATGCGTGGCGCTGCATCGGTTTATATAAGTGGATGATTATCTTGATAAAAGGTAAAAATAAAGGGATACACTTAATCCCGGCTGCGGCTTCCGCTCAGATAAATGAAAATATACTGAACCAGGGTTGCTACAGAGGCCAGCGCTGCTACCAGGTAGGTCATCGCTGCCCATTTAAGGGCGTCCTTGGCTTTAGGATATTCCTGGGCATTGGTGACCCTTGAACGATCAAGCCAGGCAAGGGCACGACGGCTGGCATCAAACTCTACCGGGAGGGTAATAACCGAAAAAAGCGTGGTTAAGGCAAACAGGATGATACCTCCAAGCAGAAGCTGGGGAAAGCTGTTTACCATAATAATTCCGGCAAGCAACACCCACTGAACGATTCCGGAGCTGAATGAAACTACCGGAACCAGCCTGGATCTCAACATAAGCCATTGATAAGCAGTGGCGTGTTGTACTGCATGACCACATTCATGAGCGGCTACTGCAGCGGCAGAAATCGACACTCCTTCATACACTTCCGGACTAAGGTTTACAGTTTTATTTGCAGGATTATAGTGGTCGCTGAGAAACCCCTGAGCTGATATCACTTTAACATCGTATATCCCGTTGTCTCTCAACATCTTCTCTGCGATTTCCTTTCCAGTTAAATTCGCGGAAAGGCGAATCCGGCCGTAAGTTTTGAACTTACCTTTTAACACTCCCGAAACCAGCATACTGATTCCTAGGAACAACAATGAGACTAATAATACTGAGGTTGACATATCGTTTTTTTAAGATTTCAGGATTAGTACATCAAACGAAAATCCAAATTTTTTTTCCTGCAGTTTTGTACTAAAAAGACATTTATTTTTACTGATTTTGGCACTCGATAAGTGAATGAAAGCCAAGGGCTGACATTTTATCACAATAACTCATCTAAGTGGCAATTTTGAAGATAATTTGTTAATTGTCAATATTTTATACAAAATAAAAATGAAGTTTCCGAAATGCATTACCGGCGTTAAATTTTATTCACAACGCTAAAAATTAATTTTGTTATGTGGCACTAATTTGTAATTTAGTGGCAGAATTTAATGGGTTAGTAAGTAAGGGGTCAACAGCAATGTTGGCCTTTTTACTTTGTAGGAAGTCCTGAAACTTCATCTTGCCCCGATCAATTATCCAAAGGTTTTTCCCTTATAATTATCGCCATTAAACTACTTTTCGTTTTAAATTCTATCAGAACTTTATAAATCCCATCAAATCATCGATCATAGATTTTCGTTGGGCATTAATGTCTGAAAAGTCTGTAATTACATTTAAATATTAATGAGTAAAGTAAAGACTGCATTTTTTTGTTCGGCTTGTGGATATGAAAGTGCAAAATGGGCTGGCAAATGTCCTTCATGTAATAGTTGGAACACATTTATCCAGGAAGTGATTCAAAAAGATCCAGGGAAATCAGAAAACTGGAAAGATTATCGTGAAGACAACAAACCAAATAAAATTATTGCCTTAAATGAGATCACGGGCATAGCTGAAGAAAGGATAATAACCCCTGACCCTGAACTTAACCGTGTACTTGGTGGTGGGATTGTACGCGGAAGTATTGTATTGGTAGCCGGTGAACCGGGGATTGGTAAATCAACATTGTTTCTCCAAAATGGTCTTTTGCTAAAAGATCACTCTATATTATACATAAGTGGTGAAGAAAGTGTACAGCAAATAAAAATGCGCGCGGACCGGCTCGGGATTCAAAACGATTCTTTTTATCTGCTAACTGAAACTTCTACCCAGGTAATTTTCCAGGAGATTAAAAAACTAAAGCCGGATATCATCATTGTTGACTCAATTCAAACAATTCATTCCGCCAATATTGATTCATCACCCGGTAGTATATCCCAGATCCGGGAATCGGCTTCCGAGTTTCAGCGCTTCGCAAAAGAAACAAATACACCTGTATTCCTGATCGGTCATATTACCAAGGAAGGCAGCATAGCCGGACCAAAGATTCTTGAACATATGGTTGATACCGTTCTCCAGTTTGAAGGTGACCGGCATTATGCTTATAGAATTTTGAGAACGCTTAAGAACCGCTTTGGCAGTACATCTGAGCTTGGCATCTATGAGATGTCTGGATCCGGTATGCGGGGTGTGAACAACCCAAGTGAGATACTTATCACCCAAAAAGAAGATAACCTCAGTGGTATATCCATAGCTGCAAGTATTGAAGGCATCAGGCCTTTGCTTATAGAAGTGCAGGCACTGGTGACCCAGTCTGTTTATGGAACACCTCAACGTACTGTTTCAGGTTTTGATCTTCGGCGCCTGCAATTACTACTTGCAGTACTTGAAAAACGGGGAGGCTTTCATTTTGGTGTAAAAGATGTCTTTCTTAATATAGCCGGAGGACTGAAGGTTGAAGATCCATCGATTGATTTGTCTGTTCTCTGTGCTTTGCTAAGTTCTTATGAAGATGTTCCTATACCTCAGCATGTTTGTTTCGCAGGTGAAGTCGGTTTAAGCGGTGAGATAAGGGCAGTTAACAGGATCGAACAAAGGATAGCAGAAGCAGAGAAACTTGGATTTGAAAAGATCATTGTTTCAAAATATAATATTTCATCAGGAAGAAAATCCGGGAAAGAGATCAATAAGCAAAACTTCAATATTGAAGTAGTGACCATGGGCCGCGTAGAAGAATTGTATCAATACTTTTTCTGATTGTGTTTTACTCATTACCCGTTCACCAGCATGTACTAGATTGTAAGATATCTGCCAGCTATGCTGATAAAGACGGCCATTGACTCATTAACACATCTTTTCTTCCCTCATATATGCGCCGGATGTGGAAGTGATGTTATCAATAAAAATCAACTGCTATGTCTTGCCTGTACAGACAGACTACCGCTTACAAACTATTACGCACATGCGGATAACCCGGTAGAAAAAACTTTTTGGGGACGTATCCCACTTAACCACGCAACCAGTTATTTATATTTCAACAAGGATTCAATAGTACAGCAATTAATGCATCAGTTTAAATATAAAGGGAACCAGGAAATAGGGCTTTATTTCGGCAAGAAAATGGGGTCGGCGATTTCCTCTGCGCCTAGGTTTCAAACCCCGGATTTCCTGGTACCCCTGCCGCTGCACCCCCAAAGACAGAAAAAAAGGGGTTATAACCAGGCAGAAGTGCTTTGTCGCGGTATGGCTGAGTCAATGGGGATACCCGTACTGGAACAGGCGGTAAGCAGAACTATGCAAACCGAAACCCAGACGCACAAGAACCGGGAGTCGAGGTGGCAGAATATGGAAGGAAAATTCGTCCTGAAACACCCTTCATTAATTGAAAACAAACATGTGATCCTTGTTGACGATGTAATTACAACCGGCGCCACTCTCGAAGCCTGCGGGCTTGAATTACTTAAGGCCAGGGGATTGCTGCTAAGCATTGCCACCCTGGCTTATACCTCTGTCTGAACAGTATATTTTATCCCCTTACCCTTTCTACCCGACAATTAACCAGGCTGGTAAACGTTTATTCAGTGGTTCAAAAAAACTTAATAAAATTTATATCAATACTTTTGAAGCGTAATGAAGCCATTAACCGGATTTGTTTTTTTTATTGTACTCTTTGTTTGCAGTTGTAAAAAAGATGTTTTTATAACCAGTCCGGATGCAGAGATCAGATTCTCCGCTGATACCTTGCATTATGATACCGTTTTCACAAGTGTTGGTTCGATTACAAAGTTTGTACGCATTTTTAACAATAATGACCAAAAGCTGCGCTTAACTTCTGTGCAACTAAGTGGAGGATCGAACTCACCATTCAGAATAAATGTAGATGGCACTCCCGGAAATGCTTCTGATATTGAGATCCTGCCCAATGACAGTTTATATGTGTTTGTCTCGGTACAGGTTAACCCGGATGCACAAAACCTTCCTTTCATATTGCGGGACAGTTTGCGTGTCAGCTACAACGGAAATGAAAAATTTATCCAGTTAGAGGCATGGGGACAAAATGCTGTTTTTTTGAGAAATCATATTGTTACCGGTCATGAAATCTGGACCAATACAAAGCCATATGTTATTCTTGATCGCCTGTTGATTGAAAAAAACGCAAAGCTTACCATTGGAAAAGGTTCAAGGCTTTATTTCCATGCAGATGCTCCCTTATTGGTAGATGGCACACTGGAAGTAAAGGGAGAAAAAGCTGATAGTTTGAGGGTGAGCTTCCAGGGCGACAGGCTTGATGATCCGTATCACAACTATCCCGGAGCATGGCCGGGAATTTATTTCCAGGCCTCAAGCCAGGACAATATCATAGAGTATGCAAATATCTATAATGCTTTCCAGGGCCTGGTGGTTGACCAGCCGGCGACAAATGGATTACCAAAACTGATCCTGAATGAATCCGTAATTCAAAATTGTTTTGATGCGGGGCTCATAGCGTTCCGCAGTGAGATTCGTTCACGAAATACTTTGATTGCCAACTGCGGCAAAAACATGATCCTTGCATTTGGCGGAAAATATGAGTTTACTCATCTGACTAATACTGCTTATTCAAACCGATATATAGCTCATAAGGATGCCATTTTATCAATCACAAATGTTTTTGAAGATGCGGGGGCAGTCTTTACTGCTGATCTTAACGCTTCTTTTGTAAACTGTATATTTTGGGGAGATGATGGACTTGTTAAAAACGAGGTGACAATCAGAAAAGAAGGTAGCTCTGTATTTGCAGTTAGTTTTACCAACTCACTTTGGAAAATGTCCGACGTCCCGGGTTCCATTACCACTTCAGCAATGATTAATAACCAGGATCCGCTTTTTAACCTGGTTGATAATGATAAAATACAATACGACTTTCGTCTGAAAGAAAACTCTCCGGCGATCGGCAAGGGTAAGCCGGCCGGGGTTACCTTCGACCTGGATGGCAAAATCCGTAAGGTTGTTCCTGATATCGGGGCTTATGAGCTACAATAATTGAGAAGAAGGCAGCAGTAATTGAGAAGAAAGCATCAGTGTTTTTGATAAATACAACAATTGGTGCTTTACCCTTGTTTAACTAATTTACACGGTATATTTATTCAATTAAAAACACATTTTATGCTCCGGCTTGCAATTTTATCGATATTGTTTTCAGTGACAGCGTCTATCTATGACTTTAAAGTTCCTGCACTTGAAGGTGGTACAATTGATTTCTCGAAATACAAAGGCAAGAAAGTCCTTATTGTTAACACAGCTTCAAAATGCGGATTGACCCCTCAGTATACCGAGCTCCAGGCACTTCACGAAAAGTATAAAGACAAACTTGTTGTGATAGGCTTTCCGGCAAATAACTTCAAACAAGAAAATGGCACGAATTCCGAGATCAATGAATTCTGTAAAAAGAACTATGGTGTTACTTTCACCATGGCTGAAAAAGTTTCTGTGAAAGGTGATGATATACATCCTTTGTTCAAATATCTCACCGAGGAATCAGCGAAACTGGGAATTGAAGATCCTATCAAATGGAACTTTACAAAGTTCCTGCTGGATGAGCAGGGTAAACTCATTGCGGTTATTCCGAGCAAGGTGCCACCTTCCGATGAATCATTAACTAAATGGCTTAAATAGAATTCTCCGGTTTTTATTTAATTATACCAGGTATATCATTACTCCATTGAAAGACGGCTTCGTTTTTCAATGGAGTTTTTTTTTGCATTTTTCCAAAAAACCTCTAAAATGATCCATTCGTCGAAACCGGGAATCCAACAGTCGAATAAATTATATCGACCGTAATTGTTTTTACATCTTTGTGTCATCATCCGATACCGATTAAAAACCAACCACATCCAAACCGTGAAATCCCGATTAACCAACCTTAAACCATTTAAAAGTCCAAGGAACATCCAATCCATTTAAAACCGTCCGTTGTACGTTACTTAGTCAAAATCTCTGAACCGCCCCCTGACAGGGGCGGTTTTGCTTTACAGCCTGCTCACAATCCTTATCTTTGCAGCCGATTTTATCGGGTAGCCAATGTTATTTAAAGATATAATAGGTCAATCAGAAGTAAAGAGCCACCTGAAAGAGATGGTTCACCATAACCGCCTTAGCCATGCGCTGCTTTTCCTGGGCAAGGAGGGTTCAGGTGCATTACCGCTGGCAATCGCATTCGCGAATTATATATGTCTTTCTTCAGGCCGCAATGGTTATCCTGAGCTTACAGGAATGCAGGCCGAAGATACTGATCCCGACACACTGATCGAATCTCATCCATCCTATTCTAAAGTAAAGGCGATGGTTCATCCGGATATCCATTTTTCTTACCCGGTAATCACCAAAAAGCCCGGTCAGAGCCCCATCAGTACGGACTACATACAGGAATGGCGGGAATTCATAACGAAATATCCATATGGCAATGCATTCGACTGGCTACAGTTTATTGGTGCCGAAAACAAACAAGGCAATATTACTGCCCAGGAATGTAACGATATCATCCGGAAGCTGAATCTTAAAAGCTTTGAAAGCGAATACAAGATTCTGCTGTTATGGATGCCTGAGTACCTCGGTAATGAAGGAAACAAATTATTGAAACTGATAGAAGAGCCACCGGCTAATACCCTTTTCATCCTTGTTTCTGAAAATGAATCACTGGTCCTTCAGACTATCCTTTCCCGTACCCAGTTAATAAAAATTCCGGCACTTGAGAATCATGAAATCACACAGTCGCTGGTATCCCGGGCGAAAATTGCTCCTGAACAGGCAGCCCGTATCAGCGCCGTTTCAGAAGGCAGTTACCGCGAAGCGCTGCAGATGATCCATCATGCCGACGAAGATTGGATCTCCCTGGTTCGGGAATGGTTGAACGCAATTATGAAAAATGGTCCTATCGCCCAGGTAAAATGGGTAGATGAGATTTCTAAACTTGGCAGGGAACGTCAAAAACAGTTTCTCCGGTATTTTAATCATCTCCTTGAACAATCTATCCGTCTCAGAACAATGAGCGCTTATTATGATGAACCCGGCAATGAGCACCTGATGCCGGCCAATGAAAAAGAATTTGCAGCCAGGCTAAACAACCGGGCGGGCATAGCCGAACAGAAAGCAATTATAGAAGAATTGGACAGGGCAAGCTACTATATAGAAAGAAATGCTAATGCGAAAATGCTCTTCCTCGCGCTCACCATTAAACTGTACCATATCATTGCGGATAAATCCGTAATTTTGGTAGCCTGAGATAAGAGTATGAGTGAATTGTGAAGTTGAAGTATGAGTTTCGAAGCATTTTGATTTAAGTATATTATATATATTTTGTGTTGTTTGCCTGGGTATTTCCGGTCTGGAACCCATACTTCCTGCTTGTTCCCTTCTTTTGTCTCCGTAGTAACTATTTTATTCATTTAACCTAAAATACGATGGGATGTAGTTCATGTGGAACAGGAGCAGCCGGAGGCAAAGTGTCGGGGTGCCAAAGTAATGGTGGTTGTAGTACGGGCGGTTGCAACCGGATGAATACTTACGACTGGCTGGCCAATCTTCCTTTAAGTTCTGCTGAAAGTTCCTGCAGGGTTGTGGAGATCAGCTTTAACAACGGAAGCAGAAAAGATTATTTCAGAAATAGCACAGTGCAGATATTTGACAAAGGTGACATGGTAACCGTTGAAGGTATTAGTGGCTTTGACGTTGGTGAAATTTCTTTGACAGGCGAAGTGGTAAGAATTCAGTTAAAGAAAAAGGGATTACAGGAACAGGATGCAGAAATGAAGAAACTGCTTCGTCGTTCAACCGATAAAGACCTGGAACTCTTACAACAAAATAAAGCACGTGAAAAAGAAGCATTAATACGGGCAAGAGCTATTTCAAAACAGCTGAACCTGAACATGAAGGTCAGTGAAGTTGAATTCCAGGCAGATGGTCGTAAAGCTACTTTTTTTTATATAGCTGATGACCGGGTTGATTTTCGTGAATTGATTAAGATTTACGCAAAAGAATTTAAGGTTAAGGTTGAAATGCGCCAGATCGGGGCGAGACAGGAAGCAGCGAAAGTTGGTGGCATTGGCAGTTGTGGTCGCGAATTGTGCTGTAGTACCTGGCTTACCGATTTTAAATCCGTTAATACCACTGCGGCGCGTTATCAGAATCTATCCATAAATCAAAGTAAACTCAGTGGCCAGTGCGGCAGGCTTAAATGCTGTCTAAACTATGAACTGGACACTTACCTGGACGCCTTACAGGGATTTCCTGATAATGCCGACACAATCCAGGTGGCAAAAGGCACAGCAATTCTTATTAAAAAAGATATTTTCAAGAACCTGATGTGGTACATCCTGCCAGACAGCAGCAAACAGTATCCCCTCGCAATTGAAAGAGTAAAAAAAATAAAACAGCTTAATCAGAAAGGTGAAATTCCCCAGGAACTTGAGCCGGCAGACCTTACGCCTAAAGCCAGGGAAATAGAACCTGAATATGCCGATCTTGTCGGCCAGATCAGTTTGAAAACACTTGAAAAAGCTGAGAAAAAGAAAAAGTTCACTGGTCCTGGTTCCGGTCAGCAAGGTCATGGTCCTCAACAATCACAACAACCGCGTCCTAACCAGCAACAGCCCGCTAAGCCACAACAACCCCGTGGAAATGCCCAGGGTCCCAAACAGCCGAACCAAAAAAACGGCCCGCAGAAAGGACAACAACCAAAGCGACCACCACAGCAGGGCAGAGCGCAGCAAGGCCCTCAGCAGCCTCAAGCAAGACCGCAGCAACAGTCTCAACCCCGGCAACCTCAACAGAGACTCCCATTGCAAAAGTCACAACAACCAAATGAATCGCAGTCTTCACAACAAAAACCAGGAGAAACCCCCGGTCCGCAACAGAACCCTGGTCCCCGGCAAAGTCCGCCACAATCAGGAAACGATGTTCAACCGGGGCAATAAAGAATTATAAAAAATAATACATACATATCAGAGACCGTTCCTTTTATTTGGAACGGTTTCTTATTTTTATATAGATGAGACGCTTTGTTATGAAATCATTGATAATTCTTTCCATTATATTAATCATCTGGATAATAGTTGCTCCTGGCTGTATGACTTTCAGGAAGCCAGACAGTGAAATGAAAGCACAATTCAACCAGGCGGGAATCAACCTTATTACCGAAACAATAAAAATAAATAAACGGAATATCCACTATGCGAAAACAGGGAACGATAGTTTGCCAACCCTGATTTTTATTCATGGAACCCCGGGAAGCTGGGATGCATTTGCCGGTTATATGCAGGACAAAGATCTTCTGAAGCATTACCGTATGATCTCGATCGACAGGCCAGGATTTGGATATAGTGATTTTGGAAACCCATTGCACCTTTCCGAACAGTCTGTGCTGTTGAATAGTACTGTGAATAAGTTACGCAATGGCAAACAAATATACCTGGTCGGGCATTCCCTCGGTGGACCTATGATTGTTCTGATGGCTGCAGATAACCCGGAATATTATAATGGACTTGTATTAATTTCCGGATCTGTAGATGCCCTGGAAGAAAAACCTGAAAAATGGCGTCCTTTTATTTTTAAGACACCGCTCAATTATCTAGTGCCCGGGGCTTTCCGACCATCAAACGAAGAACTTTGGTACCTGAAAAAGGACCTGGTGGATCTGAAGTCAAATTTCACTAAGATCGTAGCCCCGGTATATTTTATTCATGGTGAGAAGGATACCTGGGTTCCACCCGGCAATGTGAAATACGCAAAACAACTACTTGTTAACTCACCCAAAGTTGAAGAACTGATGATACCGGATGGAAACCATTTTATCCCCTGGACAAAATACCCTGAGATCAAAAAAGTACTGCTGGGGCTAGATAGCTCATGGCAGAATCTGCAGGCAAAATATTGAAATTCCACGTTTTTTTACAGTTGCCAATTGAAGACTTTGTTAATCTACCGGCATACCTCTTATTAATACCTGCCTGTTCTATAATTTTGTATCTTGTTTATATAAATTGATTCAAAATGGAATTATTCAAGTCCGGTAACCCGGTTTTAGGTGAAAAAAAGTTTGAGAAAACGGTTGACCGTTTCGACAACAACGTAATGACACAAAGCGGAACCTTAAATAAGTTCGGGCTTATGATGTTACTCTTAATGGCGGCTGCAAGTTTTACCTGGAAGGCAGCAGGAGAAGGGAAAAATGTTATACCCTGGATGATTGGGGGTGCAATCGGCGGTTTTATTGTAATCCTGATTATTTCCTTTAAGCCCCGGCTTTCGTCAATTCTTGCTCCTATATATGCATTATTGGAAGGTGTATTTGTCGGAGCTATCTCTGCATATTATAACAATGCATTTGATGCCTATGCTCCAAATATTGTTATGCAGGCGGTTGGACTGACATTCGGGGTAGTTATTGCGATGTTTGTACTATATAAGTTTGGTGTTATTAAAGCCACACAGCGTTTTAAGTCGGTCGTTTTTGCGGCAACTGCTGGTATCGCAGTTTTTTACCTGTTGTCGATTGTCCTGGGTATGTTTGGGGTAACCATGCCGTTGATTCATGAAAGCACAACAATGGGAATAATATTTTCACTTGTCGTTGTTGCCATCGCTGCGCTGAATCTTATTCTTGATTTCGATATGATTGAGCAGGGTTCTGCAATGGGAGCTCCAAAATATATGGAATGGTATGGAGCAGTTGGATTACTTGTTACTATTGTATGGCTATACCTGGAGATTCTTCGGCTATTGTCTAAACTTTCCAGGAGGGACTAAAACTTTCAGAAGAGACTAAAATTTTCCAGATAAAATTAAGCCCCTCTAAAAGAGATTAAGACTTGCGAAAAGATAGAGTCTGTTTCCAATAATTTATAATAACTAAAAGGTCCGAAACGCATGGCGTTTCGGACCTTTTAGTTATTACGTTTTCCATATGTACTATCTGCCGTCTCCATCCAGGAGATTACCAAGACCTCCCAGTATACTTCCCTCTTCTTTGCGGTTATAACTGCCATATGCAAGAATCCGGCTTGCCAGCCTGCTGATCGGTAGGGTCTGTATCCAGATCTTACCTGGTCCTCTTAAAGTTGCGAAGAATAATCCCTCACCACCAAACAGGGTATTTTTTATTCCACCTACAAACTGGATATTATAATCGATCGTTTTTGTATAAGCCACAAGACAGCCTGTATCAATACGAAGAAACTCTCCTGGCTGTAAAACTCTTTCAAATACGTGCCCGCCTGCATGAACAAAGGCCATACCGTCTCCTTCCAGTTTCTGCATAATGAACCCTTCGCCACCAAACAAACCGGTTCCAAGTTTCCGCTGAAACTCTATGCCCACGGTTACACCTTTTGCTGCACAAAGAAATGCATCTTTTTGAGCAACAATTTTACCACCGAGCTCCATTAGATCCAACGCAATGATTTTACCTGGATAAGGTGAAGCAAAACTCACTTTCTTTTTGCCTGTCCCAATATTGGTGAACGCTGTCATAAATAAACTTTCACCTGTGATCAGTCGTTTGCCGGCAGACATAATCTTGCCCAGGAAACCTTTATTTTGTTGTGAACCGTCGCCAAAAATTGTCTGCATTTCAATTCCTTCATCCATCATCATAAATGCACCGCTTTCCGCAACTGCTGTTTCACTGGGATCCAGCTCTAGCTGCACATATTGCATTTCTTCGCCGTAAATCCTATAGTCAATTTCATGATTTGTTCTCATATCTGAAGTTTATCTTTTACTAACATTAAAAGTAAAAAAAAAGTTGATCACTAAAGGATCAACTTTTTATATAATACAAATACCTGACTAATGAGTTTCAGTTTATCAGAACCAGCTGCCGATGAAAGCTTCATTCACCCTCTCATTGCGCAACCTGTTTCTCCGCCTTCTTTTTTTATACCCGTGGACAATCATTGTCCAAAGCATCAGAAATATAAAAATGAAAGTAAAAGGCGGGATTCCCAGCATGCTGATCCAACGACCACCATACATATTGCGCATTGGCCGCTTCAATCTTTCCGCGATAAGATACATTGCCGGCACTATAACCAGGGTCATAAAGAATGCCAGGATAAGACCGAAGATAATTGTCCAGCTAAGTGGTTTCCAGAATGCTGCATTATCACCTCCAAAAAAGATATGTGGGTTCAGTTCTGAAAACATCCGCACAAAATCAATGTTTAAACCAACTGCAAGTGGTATCAGGCCAAGTATCGCGGCAATAGCAGTAAGCAGTACAGGGATGATACGCGTTTTACCTGCCTGAATAATCGCCTCCCTGGTTTTAAGTCCTCTTGCCCTTAACTCTTCTGCAAACTCAAGAACAAGAATACCATTTTTGATAACAATACCTGCTAATCCAAGTATCCCCACACCTGTCATTACCACCGAAACCTGCATGCCTGTAATTCCGAATCCTAACAACACACCAATCACACTGAAAATAATTTCCGTTAGAATAATAACAGACTTGCTCACAGAATTAAACTGCACTACCAGAATGAAAAGGATCAGCACAAGTGCTATAACCAGCGCCTTGCCCAGGAATGCCCCGGTTTCAGCCTGCTGCTCACCTTCACCTGTCTGCCTTACAGTAACACCATCTGGTTTTTGTTTGAAATTAGCGATATGTTCTGCCAGTTCTGTATTAACAGCAGTAGGTGTATACCCCTGGGTTTCGAGCACATTTGATCTCAGGCTGATTACACGTTTATAGTCCTTTCTTTTTACGCTACCTAACGTGCTTGTATAATCGACTTTTACAACGGAACTTATGGGTATACGCTTTATGCCACCGGTCATTTCCCGGAATACGATATTCATGTTTAGAAGATCCGCAATATTACGACGCTGCAATTCTTCGTTCCTCAATTGTATCTTGTATTCGTCTTCACCATCCTTGATCTTTGAAACTTCACGTCCAAATAAAGCTGTACGTATTTGTTGACCCACCTGGCCGGTCGATACACCATAAATCAATGCACGTTCCCTGTCGACCGTAAGGGTTATTTCGGGATTGTTCAGATCGATATCCATCTTCAACTCTTCTACCCCGGGAACCTGTATGCTATCCAGGTAATTTTTAAGATTTACAGCTGTTTTAATAAGCTGATCGAAATCTTCACTCGCTACCTCTATATTAACAGGCGGTTCAGTTGGTGGTCCGCTCGCTTCTTGGTCAACACTGATTTCAGCCCCTGGTATACCTTTAATAACCTTGCGGATAGAATCCAGATATGGTTTCGTGGAGATACCTTCTCTTTTTTCAAATTCTACAAAAGAAACCTGTACACGGCCGAGTTCCGTTCTTGTACTACGATCACCTGTCATAGGGTCACCCGCACCGATACCAACGTTACTGATAACACTTTCGACAACGTGATTTTTCTTACCCGGCGCTATACCAAGCACCTGGTTAACTTTGCTCTCAAGAGTTTTTGTAATAGAATCTGTATAGTCAACATTCGTTCCAACAGGCAACTTGAGATATACATAAATCTGGTTGGGATCCGCACCGGGAAAGAATACAACCGGCACATTCCGGGCGCGAAAAAACACGAAAGAAAATACAAGAAGCAGGAATGTTCCTATCAGAAGATGTACGGGTCTCCAACCTTTAAGCCCCCATCTTAATAAAGTTTCATAATGATTCATGATCCATGGCAGAACCCTGTTTTGGAACCCATGTATCAGGCCATCAAATATAAACCTGTTAAGCAGAACCAGGATTATGATAAACAGTAAAAGATTGCCTGCAAAAGTGAGGCCTGCAAGATCGAGTAAGATACCAAGTACAACAGCTACCCAGAATACAGGCTTTTTGAAGATCGCTGATTTCGGCTCTTTTACATCATGGTCGGTATGACTCATAAAGTCTACCGCAAATATTGGATTCATTATAAACGCTACAATCAGCGATGCACTCAACGTAAATATGAGCATGGCCGGCAGGTAAATCATAAATTTTCCAATAATACCTGGCCAGAAAAGCAATGGAACGAAAGGAGCAAGTGTTGTAAGTGTACCCGCAAGAACAGGCACAAACACCTCACCAGCGGCCATAATCGCCGATTTTTGCGGACTGATTTTACCCTTTCCTTCAACAAGTATACGGTGGGTATTTTCAATTACCACGATCGCATCATCCACGATTATACCAAGTCCGAAAAGCAGGGCAAAAAGTACAATGAAATTTAATGTTACATGCCCCCCAACTACAAGATCAGCAGCAGGTAGTGCTACAAATGCCACAAACATACTTAGTGGAACACTGAGCGCCACAAAAAATGCATTTACAACACCCATGAAAAACATCAGGATTATCAGTACGAAAAGAAAACCCAATACAATTGTATTGATCAGGTCCGTAAATGAAGTCCTGGCTGCTTTACTCTGGTCACCGGTGATTACAACATCCACATTCTTAGGGAGTGTGGTTGCTTTCATTTCTTCTGTCAGCTTTTTAACATCATCAGAAGTTTCGATGAGATTCTCACCGGCTCTTTTGATAATGTTTAGTGTAATCACATTTTTGCCATCAAGACGGGCAGTACTTTCTTTATCCTTCAGGGTATCTTTTATAATGGCTATGTCTTTCAGATAAATGGGGGAACCCGAAGTATTCCTCACTACTACATGTTCAATGTCATATGATGTTTTGAACTGCCCCTTTAACTGGAGGTTTCGACGCATGTTACCAACATCAAGCAAACCGCCACTCACATCAAGATTTTCCCGGGCAACGGCATTGGCGATATCATCAAACGTAATATTGTTTGCCTGCATTCTCGAATTATCTACATTGATCTGAAATTCTCTCTCCGGTGCGCCAACAAGATCTACACGATTCAGTTGTGGTAATTCTTCCAGTCTATCCTGCATGTCATCTGCATATGCTTTCAGGCGCATAAGATCAATATCACCACTCAGGTTCACATACATCACCGGCTGCTCGCTGAAACTTACGGATTGCGCCGTTGGCTCCTGCGTAAGATCGGTGGGAAGATCCTGCTTCGCTTTGTCGATCGCATCCTTTACTTTCTGTAATGCAATATCCGGATCAACATCCGTATCAAACTCAACTTGTATTGCAGAATAATCCTGTTGCGAAGTACTTGTTGTTTTTTCAATTTTTACCCCGGTAATACCCTTGATTTGTTTTTCGATAGGCTGTGTTACCAGGTTCTCCATATCCTTTGGCGAATTACCAACATAGATGGTAGATACGTAGATTGTCGGAATAACAAGATCGGGGAACTGCTCTTTTGGAAGAGTAACGAATTGGTAGATACCACCAAAACTTACAATCAACATGAACAGGTAAAGAGCAGTTTTATTCTTTATACTCCAGGTGGTCGGCTTAAATTCCTTATGCGGACCATTAGGATTTTCGAGTACACTCATACAATTATTTTGAAAGCGTTATCATCTGATTATCTAATCTGATATCTGGTCTGATCCTGTCTCTGAATTTTCTATAACCGCAATTACCTCTCACACATTAAATGCAGGAAGTTTACTATTATATAGTTGAAGTGGTTATCAACTGGCCATCATACAATCCCTGGAAGCCTTCAGTAATCAATACATCACCCTGTTGTAATCCTGATTTGACCTCGATTTTATCCTGGTACAATTCTCCAATCTGCACTGGCTTTTTCTTTGCGAACATCTTGTCGCCTTCTTTAACTGCAACTAGTACAAACTTTCCTTTTTCATCATTCTGGATTGTATTAAGCGGAACAGTCATTGTGTTGCTGGTTGAATAATCCTGGATCTGAACAAGAGCTATCTGGTTTGCACGGAATTCCTGGTTGGCAGGGATTTTTGCTTCAACATAAAATGAGCGGCTTGAAGGATCAATGATTTTACCCTTAACCGTAATTCTTGCATTGATGGTTTTATTCACATCAGGGATAGTAACCCTGATATTGGCTCCTTCTTTAACTCTGTCAAGATAGTTCTCAGGAACGTTAACCGTTACCTTCAGATCGCTGTTGTTTACAACACGAATGCCCGAGACAGTAGCAGATTGCGGGCTGAAGAATTCGCCGACTTTCAATGTAACCCAATCTGCAATCCCATTCATTTCAGCGTGTACATTAGAAAGATCAGACTGCTCGTTGAGCAAGCCCATTTGCTTTTCCAGGCTTTCAACGTTGGATTTCGCCTGAAGCAACTCAACTTCGGTTCCTATTTTCTGATCCCAAAGATTTTTTCTTCTTTCATAAATTGTTTTCGCAAGATTTATCTGAACAGTCAGTTGTTCCATCTGTTGCTGAATTCCAATATTGTCAAGCTTTACAAGCAGCTGACCCTTCTTTACAGACTGACCTTGTTTGACATATATGTTTCTGACCTGGCCACCGGGACCACGGGGAGTCACATAAGCGATGTTCTGAGCTTCAATATTGCCTTGCAGGTCGATGAAATGTGAAAATGAGCCGGGATTGAGCACCGCAGTAGTGACCAGCTTACTTTTTTCAGCTTTTGCAGCACTGGTATCAACTTTAGCAATGTCTTCTTCCAGCGCGTCGATTTTCTCCTCCAGCTTTTTTTGTTCAGCCTGCAACGCTGATAACTGTTTCTTTTTTTCTTCTAACGGAGTTTTGTTTTCAGAAGCACCGCAAGCTATAAGCATTGACACAGATACCGCGAGCGCTCCTATTTTATTTATCGTATTCATAACTGATTTTTATTTGCTTTGACAGGATTAGGTTAATACTTATAATTTACCGGTTGCTTTTAGATAATCAATCTTTGCGATAACTGCATCATACATAGCTGAGAAATAATTATTCTGTGCAATTTTCAAATCGCTTTCGGCAGTAATGATTTCGAGGTTTGAGCCAAGGCCCTGCTCATATTTAATTTTAGTCTGGTTGTAAACCCTTTCTGCCAACTCCATATTCTTTCGTTGTTCATCGATTGTAACAACTGCACTGCGCATATTAATCTTTGCAGTTTCGATTTCATTGACAATATTATTCTTTGTATCTGCTACATTATTTTTAGTTTGAAGCAGCTCATACCTTGCTTTCTTTATTCTTGCATCTTTGGCAAAACCATCGAAAATGGGGATGTTTATACTAACCCCGATAAAAGCCGTTGCGAACCACGGATAACCATCACCTGATTTGAAATAGTTAAAATCTGTACGGTAGGCATTCCTGGTGTAATTACCAGTCAACGATACAGTCGGAATATATTGAGCCCGGTATCTCTTGATGTTGAATTCGCCTAGTTTCTGTGCAGTCTGAACAAGCTGGAATTCTTTCCTGTCTTCAAACTTAAAGCTACTCTCATCAAGCACATCTTTTTTTATCTGGTCCTCAGTCACTGAATCCGTGAGCGTCAGCTGGCTGTTAACAGGCATGCCCATCAGGTATTTCAAACCAACATAACCTGCCTCCACCTGGTTCCGTAACTTGATTTTTTCAGTCTGAAGATTTGATACATTTACATTAACCTTATCAATATCAAGATTTTCCGCAAAGCCGTTTTTATACAATGCCCTGGTATCTTCCAGTAATTTCTTGGCGCGATCAATATTCACATCAATCACTTCCATCTGCTTTTTAGACACGATCAGCGAATAATAGATCTTATAAACATTTGCTTTGATTAATTCATTTGTAACCTCAGCGTTTTGGCGGGCATAAGTCATCGCAGCCTTCCTGGCCTGCAGACCAACGAAAACCTGCCCGTCAAATAACATCTGGGTTGCATTTACTCCATAATTCCCGCTCCATTTTGTACCAAACTGAACAGGTATAAATGTTCCGGCAGGCTGACCAGCAAGTTCACCCGGCAACAGGTTTACGGGAATTTTCAGGAAGTCTGTCAGTCCAACGCTTCCTGTTACCTGCGGATAAGCCGCAGATGTAATCTCCCGGTTGGTCTGCTCCTGGATATTTATACCTATCAATGCATTTTTTACCTGGACATTATTTTTCATTGCATAGTCAACACTTTCTTTTGCTGATAATGCGAATGGTCCCAATGAATCTGCCTGTTGCTGTTGTGCTGATAGTTTCTCACTGGAAACGGCTGCTAAAAGCAGCAGCGTCAATAACTTACTTATTTTTGTTAGCGGGTAAGGCTTCATAATGAGTCTCTTTTTTAGTTCTTTCTTCAATGTATTTTGTAATCAGTTTGTATCCCTTCAAGGTAGCTGAGCCGAAGAGAAATTGAAACAGCACTTCACGATGTAGTTGTACCAGGCTGGAATTTGTATCGCGGAAAGCCTCCTGGTTAAATACAACCATCATTGATTCGAGCCTGAATCTTGCTACAATCTCAATGTGCATTTCGGGACGGTAGAGCCCTTCTGAAACTCCCCTCTCCAGGTTTAGCTTTATGGTTTGGTAAAGGAACTTATCCTTGTGTTCAAGAAATCTTTTGAAAGTGCGTGGATGATAACGTTCGAGGTCAAACATGATGCCCGGATTCATGTTCTTAAATATCTTGTTCACCATGTCGAGGGCCAGGAAAATTTCCGCAATGGCGTTTGGGGCGTCAAGGCGGTCCTTTTCACAACACAAACTCGAAAATTCGATCACATCCGCTATTACCGCATCTACCAGTTCATCTTTATCAGAGAAATACTGGTAAATCGTCTTTTTTGACATACCGAGCTGACTTGCAATCTCATCCATCGTCACTGAACGGATCCCATATTTGTTAAAGAGCTCATCCGCTTTTTTCCGAATTCTTTCTTTCATTGCGGGGGCAAAACTATGGAAACTTTTTTCGTAACCAAAGTTTCCATACATATTTTTTCTGTTTTGATACTTGTCTCAATAAACGGTGGAAAATCTATATGAGTGGTAGCACCCTTTTCCATTTATCCCTTATTTATTCCCGAATAATACTTTGGTCCGCCATCTGAACGGTGTAATTTTGAGGCCAGAAGAAGTTGAAGCTTGCATGGCTACGGCCCAAAAACAATAAAAATGAAGGGATGAAAGCGAATTTAATTTTGAAAAACCTGTTTCAATACTTTTTGCAGGGATTAATAATCCTTGCACCTATTGCCATCACTGTCTGGACGGTTACTGTGTTATTCACTTTTGTAGACAGTATTCTGCCTGACCTGGTAAATAAATTGTTTCCCGCGTTGTTTCGTGGTTCTAACTTTAATCCACTTCGTATTCCGGGAATCGGGTTTGTGCTGGTTCTGGTCAGTGTTATTGTGGTGGGTTATATATCGTCTTCATTTATCATAGGCCGGCTGGTTTTGATTTTTGATAAGGTACTTGAAAGAACACCTGGCATCAAGGTAATCTATAGCACCGTTAAAGATTTTTTTGAAGCTTTTGCGGGGAATAAAAGAAAATTCACTAAATCGGTATTGGTTAACATACAGGCCAACGACACCTGGCAGATTGGCTTTGTAACACAACAGGAAGTAGAACAGTTCGGACTTATAGAATATGTGGCCGTTTACGTGCCAAAATCATATGCTTTCGCGGGTCAGTTGTACTTTGTAAAAAAAGAAAGTGTTCGGTTGCTCACAGACGTAAGTTCGGCTGAAGCGATGAAGTTCGCCATCTCTGGTGGTGTGACTGAATTTGAAGAGGATCATGTTCATCATGAAAAAATCTGAATGAAAGATGAGAAAGTGGTTGTTGGGATCATGCATGTTGCTGATAAGCATGAATGCATGGTGTTGGGGATTTTTTGGGCACAGGCATATTAATTATCACGCAATCTTCCTGCTGCCCCCGGAAATGTTGATTTTTTTTAAACAACATGCAGATTTTCTTACGGAACATGCAGTGGACCCGGATAAGCGACGTTATGCAGTAACGGCAGAGGCCCCAAGGCACTATATCGATATGGATCGTTATGGCAAGGCTCCTTACCCTGATCTGCCAAGAAAATGGAATGAGGCCGTTGGCAAATTTTCGGAGGACAGCCTCAATCAACACGGAATCGGACCCTGGTGGATACAGGTAATGATGGCAAGATTAACTAACTCATTCCGTGCTAAAGAAACTTCCAAAATTCTGCGTCTTTCAGCAGAACTTGGTCATTACCTTGCTGATCTTTCATGTTCACTGCATGCATCAAGCAACCACAATGGCCAGCATACAGGCCAGCATGGAATTCACGGTTTCTGGGAGTCAAGAATTCCTGAACTGCTCGCGGAAAAAAACTGGGATTTTTTTATTGGCCATGCAAGCTATATTAATGATCCCCTGGCCTATATCTGGGACAGGGTTATTGAAAGCGCAGCCGCAGCTGACACCGTCCTGAGATTTGAAAAAATGCTTTCTGCAAAATATCCTGCCGATCAGAAATTTTCTTATGAAGATAGAAACGGGTTTGTTATCCGGCAATACTCATCCGGTTATTCGCAGGCGTACAATACCATGCTGAACAACATGATTGAACGTAGGATGAAGTTATCCATATACGCAGTAGCCAGCTTTTGGTATACTGCCTGGGCGAATGCCGGCCAACCATCTCTTAAGGGTCTTACAGCAGCTTCTCCTGACGAAGCCACCTTAAAAGAATTCACAGAACTGAACCTTAGCTGGCAAAACGGCAACCCGAAAGGCAAAAACTGCGACTGATTAGAATCAAAAACTACGGTTTGGAATTTTTGCAGCCTATTGAATTCATTTGTGGCTGATAATAATTTCTTTTAATTGATAAGCAGTTAATTGCAAATAAATAAGCTGCATTGTCCTTAAAAGAATGGAATTAAATACTTTTGCATTCCTTTTACACCAATATATGTATACCAAGTGAACTTTATAACGCATAATTTCAATGCTGGCCCGAGTGTTTTGCCAGCAGAGGTTTTCCAGGAAGCCAGCAACGCCATATTGAATTTCAACGGCAGCGGTTTATCCATTCTTGAGATCGGTCACAGGACTCCCCTTTTTGAAAATGTAATGAACGATGCCAGGATGCTGGTCAGGGAACTTATGCAGCTGGATAACGATCACGAAGTGTTGTTTCTTCACGGCGGCGCCACCACCCAGTTTATGCAGATCCCATACAACCTGCTCAGTGAAAATGAAGTAGCAGCTTATACTGAAACTGATATATGGGGAACGAAGGGAATTAAAGAGGCAAAATTGTTCGGCCATGTTGAAGTTGTATGTAGCAGCAAAGAAGCGAATTTTAGCTATTTGCCCAAGCAGTTTACTGTTCCAAAAACAGCAAAATACCTGCATATTACCACGAACAACACCATTTATGGAACCCAATGGCAGGATCTGAATCCCTTTTATGAGTATGGTGTGCCGTTAGTAGCAGACATGAGCAGTGATATTTTCAGCCGCGTGATCGATTTCAACAATTTTGACATCATATATGCGGGTGCCCAGAAAAATATTGGTGCTGCCGGTGTAAATCTCGTTGTAGTAAACAAGAACATACTCGGACAAGTGGATAGAAAAATCCCCAGCATGATGGATTACCGGAATCATATCGAGAATGGTTCAATGCTGAATACTCCCCCGGTGTTTGCTGTATTCGTTTGTATGCTTACGCTGAAGTGGCTGAAAAAGATTGGTGGGGTTTCAGCTGTAGAACAGTTGAATAACCGTAAGGCTGCATTGCTTTATGATACACTTGATGCCAGTAAAATTTTCAAAACCAATGTAGCAAAAGAGGACCGCAGTAAAATGAATGCCTGTTTCGTGATGCCTGACCAGGAGCTCGAAAAGAAATTCATGGCGGCCTGCAAGGAAAATAATTTTTATGGAATAAAAGGTCACCGCTCGACAGGCGGATTCCGTATCTCCATGTACAATGCACTTCAGTATGAAAGTGTAATCGCATTGACAGACCTAATGAAGGAATTTGAACAAAAACATGGATAACTCCGCAAAGCAACTTTAATGACAACGATAGCACCATTCAAAGCACTCAGACCAAGACCGGAACTCGCAAAACAGGTTGCTTCCAGGCCTTATGATGTTTTAAATTCCAGGGAAGCCAAAGAAGAGGCTGCTGGTAATTCATATTCATTTCTACATATAACAAAATCAGAGATTGATTTACCTGAATCGGTCGATTCCCATAGCCAGGAAGTTTATGATAAGGCAAAAGAAAATCTCGCTGCATTTATGCAAAGAGACATTCTTTTCCGTGAAAGCAAATCATGTTATTATATTTATCAGCTGGTGATGAATGGGAAAAGCCAGACTGGCCTCGTATGTACCAGTTCGGTAGACGACTATGAAAACAACCTGATAAAAAAACATGAATTCACCCGTCCTGAAAAAGAGATGGACCGGATAAATCACATCCTGAATTCAGGGGCGCAGACAGGCAATGTTTTCCTCGCATATCGTAATCTTGATGAGCTGGATGAAATTATCGAAGGATGGAAATCAACACATGACCCGGTTTATAATTTTGTAGCTGCAGATGACATAACGCATCTATCTGTATCATTAATAATGATGAAAAGATCTCTGCGATTACTTCGCTTTTCGCCGAAAAAATTCCATCGACTTATATTGCTGATGGACACCATCGGGCCGCTTCCGCTGCCAAAGTGCGTGAATATAAAAAAGAAGCCACTGCTGTTGGTGGTAAGCAGGGAGCAGGGACTGATACAAACGCTGATTTTTTTCTGACAACACTGTTTCCATCGAATCAGCTTTATATAATGGACTATAACCGGGTGGTCAAAGATCTTTATGGCTTCAGCAAAGAAGATTTTATCGCCAGGCTGGAAGAGAAATTTGAAATCGTTCCACAATCATCTTCAGTAGCCCCTGCTAACCTGCATGATTTCGGAATGTACCTTGACGGTTCATGGTACCAGCTTACGGCGAGGCCAGGCACTTATAATGAAGATCCAATCGGAATCCTGGATGTCACTATTCTTTCCCAAAACATTCTTGATCCACTACTGGGTATAAAAGATCAGCGTACAGACACAAGAATTGATTTCGTGGGTGGTATACGCGGTCTTAACGAACTGGTAAAACGGGTTGATAACGGTGAAATGGCAGTGGCATTCAGCCTGCACCCGGTAACCATTCAACAGTTATTCGATATAGCTGACAGTGGCCAGGTGATGCCACCAAAAAGTACCTGGTTCGAGCCTAAACTGAGAGATGGTTTACTCACTCATCTTATTAGTGCTTAGTCAGTTACATCTCATATCGCAGCTTAATCCGGATTGCAATTTTAACTTCTGGACCGGGTGGCTGTTCATTCAATCACTTATCTTTGACGCGTATGAAATATAGCATCCTGGTTACTGGCCTCTTATTAATTATATCCGGCAACCTTAACGCCCAGCAACCAGATTCAACTTCGCCGGAAGGTAAGGCTAAGATTTTCCTTCGCCAGGGTGATTATACCAATGCGATCATGCTCCTTAACAGGGCCTCCGCATCAAATCCAAATGACCTGGAAATCCAGAAAGACCTGGCTTACGCGTATTATATGAAACGCGATTTTGTGAAAGGGCTTGAATTAGCAAAACCAATTGTGAAAAGAAAGGATGCTGATGTACAAAGCTTTCAGATCCTTGGGATGATGTTCAAAGCAATCGAGGAAAGAAAAGAATGTGAGAAGATGTACAAAGAAGGTCTGCGAAGATTCCCAAACAGCGGCGTACTTTATAATGAATATGGTGAGATGCTTTGGACCAAACAGGAGTTTGCCAATGCGGTGAAGCAATGGGAAAGAGGAATTTTATCTGAACCAAGCTACCCTGGTAACTATTATAATGCTGCGAAGTTTTACTATTTCTCGGCAGATAAAGTATGGGGTATTTTATATGGTGAGGTTTTTATCAATCTTGAAAGTTACAGCCAACGCACAACCGAAATCCAGACTCAACTCATCGACGGTTATAAAAAACTATTTACTGATCCGGATATCATGAAGAACCAACAACATCGTAGTGATTTTGCGAATGCGGTCCTTGAAAATATGAAGAAAAATGCAGGCCTGGTTGCGGGAGGCATTTCGGTAGAGTCTCTCAATAAACTTCGCAAAGCCTTTATAGCCGACTGGTTTCAAAAGGATGCAACACGATTCCCTTACCGCCTCTTCGCACATCAACAGCAATTGATTAAGGCGGGCATGTTCGATGCATACAATCAATGGGTATTCAGTGCCGCCAATGCCACCCAATACCAGCAATGGGCGGCCAATCATATTGAAGAGGTAAACAATTTCACCAACTTTCAGAAAAACAGGGTTTTTAAACTTCCCAAGGGTCAGTATTATCAAAAAATCAATTAGATTTTTTTTTCTTCCTTTCTACTCAGTTCCTGATATATCGTGTTGCCGGCAGATTTGATAAATTTTTGGTTGCTTCCTTCCAGATTCCAGTCGCCTGAGTCATGGGCACTGGCTCACACAACATATCTCATAATTCATAATTCATAACTCATATTTCTATTCACATATATTTACTAATTTCAAAGGGCTGCTGTAATTAAGTTTAAGTCGCGTAAGTTTAAGTCGCGACAAAGCAGGCCTGCTCACCAGTTTAATTTATTAACCTTGCGTATATGACTGAATTCCGACGATTGTTTGATTGCCTTCAGTTTCATTTAGAAAATGGTCCTATTCCAGATATGCTTGCTGCAAAGGAGAATGGAAAATGGGTGAAATACAGTACCCAGGATGTTAAAGATGCTGCAGACAAGCTGTCTGCAGGTTTGCTAAATTCAGGAATTACCTGTGGTGACATGAGCCCGGAAGGACGCGATAAAATCGCTATTATTTCCAAAAACCGACCCGAATGGATTATTACAGACCTTGCGGTTCAACAGATAGGTGCGGTATTGGTTCCGATTTATCCCACTATCAATGTGAATGAACTTGAATTTGTTTTACAGGATGCTGCAGCAAAGATTGTTTTTGTAAATGATGAAGAAACATTTCACAAAGTTCTCAGCATCAGGGACAAGGTTTCTTCTATCAAAGAAATCTACAGTTTCGAACATGTTGTGAATGCGAAATACTGGAAAGAACTGATGGAGAAAAGCAGTGTGGACACAATTGCCACAATTCCGGAAATCGCCAGCAGGATAGATTACAAAGATCTTGCTACCATCATTTATACCTCGGGCACAACCGGCAAACCAAAGGGAGTAATGTTATCTCATGAGAACATAGTTTCAAATGTCCTGGCCTGTATCCCCTGTCTTCCTCCAAAAAAGAATATGCGCGCACTCAGCTTCCTTCCGCTCAATCATATCTTTGAGCGAATGATAAGTTATTTCTACCTGTTCACGGGCACCTCCATCTATTATGCGGAAAACCTTGATACAATCGGAGATAATCTGAAAGAAGTGAAGCCTGATATCTTTACAACTGTTCCCCGTCTGCTTGAAAAAGTGTATGATAAAATCATGGCAAAAGGTTCAGAACTCACAGGCGTTAAGAAGAAGCTTTTCTTTTGGGCTCATGGTCTTGCTGCCAGGTACGACATCAATAAACCTTTGGGTGCTGTTTATAAGATGCAGCTTGCCCTCGCAAATAAACTCATTTTTAACAAGTGGCGTGAAGCACTTGGCAACAATCTCACCTGTATAGTAAGTGGTGGAGCGGCATGCCAGGTTAGACTAATACGAATTTTTACCGCTGCCAAAATCCCTATTCTTGAAGGCTATGGTCTTACAGAAACTTCACCGGTAATAAGCGTTAATCGTTATGAAGTACATAACCGGAAATTCGGCACGGTCGGGCCAGTGATCGACAATGTTGAAGTAAAGATTGCTGAGGATGGGGAAATCCTTTGTAAGGGGCCTAATGTTATGATAGGGTATTATAAACAACCAGAACTCACCGCCGAAAACGTAAAAGGCGGATGGTATTATACCGGTGATATTGGTATGATGATCGACGATAAGTTTCTTAAGATTACCGATCGCAAAAAAGAACTATTCAAAACCAGTGGTGGAAAATATGTAGCACCGCTACCGATTGAAAATAAGTTGAAGGAATCACGTTATATTGAACAAGTAATAGTTGTTGGCTCCGGGGAAAAATTTGTTGGCGCCCTTCTTATACCTTCTTTCTCCAATCTGAAAGAATGGGCCAGGGAACATGGAATTACGGATACATCGCACCAGGCATTGATCAACAATCAGAAGGTACTGGCCATGTATAAAGATTTGGTTGAATCGTTCAATAAATACTTCAATCATGTTGAACAGATCAAAAAATTTGAATTACTTCCAAATGAATGGAGCGTTGAGAGTGGCGAGATGACCCCGAAGATGAGCATCAAACGCAAAGTAGTTATGGAAAAATTCCGTGACGCGATTGACAGGATCTATGGGTGATTTCATTCCATACGTATAAATTGGCATAATCTACGAATCAATTGCATTTCGTTGGCTATCAGGGCCGTTTCTCATCCAACTTGTCACAAAATTGAACATGTTCCGTAGGTGCCCGACAGTTCATGTTCCTGAATTGTCAATTCATTCAAAAAAACGGTCATTACGCTTGTTCCCGCCTTTTTAAGTGTCTAAAAAGGCGGTAATTTGTCGCATTAATGACTCCGATAGTAAATTATAGCACATTGCTGAAAAGGCTGCCAAAATTTGCAGGTAACGAACCTCATCTTTTCTGGGCGGTTATACCTTTAATCGCCCTGTTGCTAAACATTTCTTTATTCGGTTTCAGGTTTTTCTCTTCCATTTCAGTCTTTCTTGTATCGGGATTTCTGGGATTTGTCTTCGGTACTTTTCTTTGGTACCTATTGAACAATATATCAGCGCTAACAAAAACCCATTTCGCAAGCGACAAATATCCCTACAAAAGAATGTTTACCACGATTTGTCTTTATGTAATTGTGACCACTCTCTCTTTAACCTTGATTCATTGGGTTTATGACAGCACGGGTTTTCTCGGATACGACTATGACGAAAAACGTTATCGCTGGTCACTGTTCATTGGTATAATCCTAAACGTGTTTGTTACTTTAGTGCTCGAAGGTGAAGCCGGGTTCCGAAACTGGAAAGCTACCATGATCGAAACCGAACAGCTGAAAAAAGAATACATGCAGAGTCAGTTGCTTGGATTAAAAAGCCAGGTTAACCCGCATTTCCTCTTCAATAGCCTAAACTCATTGTCGAGTCTTATCAGCGAAGACCAGGAAAAGGCCGAAAAATTTCTTGATGAGATGAGCAAAGTTTATCGTTACCTGCTTAGGAATACAGATGATCAGCTGGTGACCCTTGACACTGAACTGCAGTTTGTAAAATCATATTTTTTCCTGTTGAAGTCAAGATACAGTGATGGTATAGAGATCCACTTTGAAGTAAATGAATCTGATCTCGCCTTGACCCTTCCTCCACTAACTCTCCAGATGTTGGTTGAAGCTGCTTATAACCAGAATACTGTTAACAAAGACCGACCACTTCGCATCGAAATCAAGTCATTAAATAATGGCTGGCTGAGTGTAAAAAACAATATTGAGAAAAAGGTAGTAGATGAAGTGGCTGACCAGTCGGCCCTGGAAAATGTCGCAAATAAGTTCAGGCTTTTATGCCAGCAAAACATCATTGTGACAAAGACTGCAGATTATAATATTATTGAGTTACCACTGATTCGTCAATCTGAAAAATCAATTGTATGAATCCCTGGAAGCCAACAAAAATAGAATTCATTACATTCCTGTTGCTGGCACCGGTTCTTACGCTGCTTTTCAACATCATGTTATTTGGCGACAGGGTTTATAGTGATGGACTGATCTTAGCTTATTCTTTCCCGGTGACTTTTATCGACCTGTTTTTCTTCTGGTATTTTCATATCCTGGTCATGCATTGGTACCGGGTCAGATTACCAAGGTTGAATCAAACCCTACTAAGGCTTAGCCTGTTGACTATTACCCATATAATAATGTCCGTAACTACTTTCTGGGTATTATTTAAAGCATATGATTACAATCATTTCCTTGGTTTTACCTATGTACCAGGAACTATGAAAAGTGTTATATGGATGTCTATTTGTTTAACTCTTATCGCAACTACAACCTGGGAAGCTGAATATTTTTTGAGAAAATGGAAGGAAAGCCTTTCTGAGAAAGAACAATTTCAGCAGCTTGCCATCCAACATGAGTTTGATGCGCTAAAGAACCAGGTAAATCCGCATTTCCTTTTTAATTGTTTTAATACATTATCATCTCTTATAAGTGAAGACCCGCGAAGAGCAGAAAAGTTCCTGGATGAGTTGAGCAAAGTGTACAGGTATCTTTTACGAAACAATGAGGATGGATTAAGTACAGTTCAGAACGAACTCCGGTTTATTGAATCATACTACCGCCTGCTGAAAACGAGACATGGAGATGCTATCGAACTACAGCTTGAAGTGGACAAAAGATATGATCCATACCTGATCCCTTCGTTAAGTCTGCAATTACTTGTGGAGAACGCAGTAAAACACAACGTGGTTTCCAGGCAGCAGCCATTGGTGATAGATATTTTTGCCATGGTAGGTAACAAACTGGCGGTTAACAATAACTCACAGATCAAAGGAATAAAGGCTCCTTCAAATAAAGTTGGACTTGAAAATATCAGGCATAAATTTGAGTTGCTAAATCAGCCGGGCTTCCAGGTGATGGAAGATTCAAGAAATTTTACTGTAATACTTCCATTGATATGGAATGTAAATGCTGAAAAGAAACTATCAATCGCAAAGAACAAGACCAATCCCATAAATACCGGACCCTCAAAACCGAAAATTGAGTTATGAACATTTTAATAGTAGAAGACGAAGAACTTGCAGTAAAGAAATTACAGAAAACACTGGCCGCAGTAGATCCTGAAGCCAGTGTAGTGGCAATAACAGATAGTATTAAATCAACGGTTGAATGGCTGGAGGAAAACCCGTCACCTGATCTGATACTGATGGATATAGAACTTTCTGATGGTCAGAGTTTCGAAATCTTCAGCAGGGTTCAGTTGAAAAGTGCTGTAATTTTTACCACTTCCTATGATGAATATGCCTTGAAGGCTTTTAAGGTTAACAGCATTGATTATTTGTTAAAACCGGTTCAGAAAGAAGATCTCGAGGCAGCACTTAAAAAGTTTCATCAAATGAAAAAGATGTACAATGCTGAGCCAGCAGGAAAGGATATGAATGTGGAAAGCCTCATCAATGAGCTGCGCAATAAACTACAGCCTAAAGAGTATAGAAAAAGATTCCTGGTTAAAAATGCACAGAAGCTGGTATCTATCGAAGTTGAGGAAATCGCATTTTTTTTCAGCGATGGCCGCTTGAATTTTTTTAAGACTTACGACAACAAAAAATATGTTGTTGATTATACTATGGATGAGCTCGAAGAGATGCTTAGCCCCGAAAGATATTTTCGTATCAGCAGGTCATTTTATATAGCAGTTGACAGTGTTGATCAGATACATGATTATTTTGGAAACCGGCTTCTGCTTAATTTAAAACCCGAAGTGGATAAAGAAGCAATAGTTAGCCGTGAGAAAGTCAGTGATTTTAAAAAGTGGATGGGAAAATGATGCCGGCTTCATCCAAACATTGCCTCAGCAGTCTGAACAGCTTCAGGTTTTCCGACGTCGATGAGTTTGCTCCCGGTATGATCAAAACCAATAATAGGGTTAGAGACAGAGATTTCAAGATAAACATCAACAATCGAGAACTTACCTCTTTGAGATATCATCCCGAACAAACGCGGGCTGATGATATGAACGCCGCTAAATGCTTTTTCAACCAGGTTTCGTGTATCCCTGCTGATTTTTTCTTCCCCGGTAGTTACGTTTCTCCAGCCGCTTAACAAATTCATTTCATTAAAAAGAAAGTACCTGCTTGTTTTGCGCTTTGAAACTGCCAGTGTTGCAATTGCGTGCCCGGTTTTATGTGCATCTATCATCACCCCAAGATCCAGATCTGTAAGGATGTCAACATTCAGTGCAACAAAATCTTCCTGTCCCATGAGATGCGCAGCCTTGAGCAAACCTCCCCCGGTTTCGAGCACCTCGTTTCTTTCATCACTGATCCGGACTTCAGATCCCCATCCATTGGCATTTGCAATTGCTTCTTCAATCTGCTCCGCAAAATGATGGACATTTACGATGATATCTTTGATACCATATTTTTGAAGATATTCAACGTTTCTTTGAAGAAGAGATTTACCATTGATGATGGCCAGGGCCTTCGGATGTTTGTCGGTCCAGGGTTTAAACCTGGTTCCAAGACCAGCACAAAAAATAATGGCGCGCATATTATTGATTAATTTTCTTCAGCTATAACACAATGTTCTGTGGTATATCATTCTTGAACTCATAATCTGTGTTGTAATGCAGGCCACGACTTTCATGACGAAAGTTAGCACCCTTAACAATCAGGTAACTGACAGTAATCATATTCCTTAATTCACATAATTGCGGAGACAGTGTTGTTCTTTCATAAAGGTGTTGAGTTTCGTCCCATAAAAGATCCAGCCTTTTCATGGCCCTGCCCAGCCTGGTATCCGTTCTTACGATCCCGACATAATCACTCATCGTCTGCTGTACCTCTTTTAAACTTTGGGTTATCAGGATCATCTCCTTTGGTTCGGTTGTTCCGGAAGCATTCCAATCGGGGATTTGCCTGGTTACTTCAATTTCCGGAATTGGATTTTGTACAGAATCCATATAAGCCCGGTGTGCAAACACCATGGCTTCCAGCAAAGAGTTGCTTGCAAGCCGGTTAGCTCCATGGAGGCCTGTACTGGCACATTCACCTGCAGCATATAAGTTACTGATAGATGTTCTTCCCCACTCATCTGTCTTAATACCTCCGCAACTATAGTGTGCCGCCGGTGCTACCGGGATCAGATGTTGTGAAATATCGATGCCGATTGATTTGCACTTGTCATAAATATTGGGAAAGTGTTCAATAAATTTTTCAACTGGTATATGCCGCACGTCAAGGTATACATGTTCTGTTCCGCTGATCTTCATTTCGCTATCAATGGCCCTGGCGACGATATCGCGCGGAGCCAGATCTTTACGCGGGTCATATCTTTCCATAAAGGCCTGCCCTTTCACATTACGAAGAATACCACCATCACCCCTTACAGCTTCAGTGATAAGAAATGATTGCCCACGTACACCCGGTTCATAAAGAGCTGTAGGGTGAAACTGGATAAATTCCATATTCTCAATCCTTCCCTTTGCACGATACACCATCGCAACGCCGTCGCCCGTGGCGATGAGAGGATTAGTAGTAGACCTGTAAACCTGGCCATTGCCCCCGGTTGCGATCATTGTTATACGTGCAAGAATGGTTTCAATAGCATTTGTTTCTGTGTTCAGTGCATAAACGCCATAACACACAATATCCGGAGTAGATTTTGTGACCAGATAACCGAGATGGTGCTGGGTTATGAGATCAACAACAAAACAATGTTTAACGATTTCGATGTTCGGGTATTTCTCAACCGCATCGACCAATGCACGTTCCATTTCCTTACCCGTTACATCTTTATGATGCAGGATCCGGAACTCACTGTGTCCACCTTCTTTTCCAAGCTTATAATCCCCATCCGCCTCTTTGTCGAACCTTGTACCGAGCGAGATTAGTTCCTGTATCCTGTCAACGCCTTCCTTTACAACTATCTCTACAACCTTTTCATTGCAAAGACCGTCGCCGGCTATCAATGTATCTTCAATATGTTTGGAAAAACTATCATTGGTAAAGTCAGTCACTCCAGCTATTCCTCCCTGGGCATATTTCGTGTTCGTTTCATCGACCTGTGCCTTTGTTATGACCGTCACTTTTTTGTCTGGAAACTGCGTAGCCATTTTCATGGCATAAGTGAGACCCGCGATACCTGAACCAATGATTAAAAAATCTGTCTGCATGTTTTACTTAATTCCCTTTCTTAATATTCAATTGTGTATGAAAATTTCTCCGGCGTTTCGATCATCTCTAACAAATTATATTTCATGGTAACAGTCTTTTTGTCTTCAGATAATTTGATCAATGGATTATCTGTTTTTTTCACCGGTCTTGGAAACTTTATCGTGGTCGTATATAAAATTTCCATACCGGATGATGAAAGCTGTTTCATTTGTTCCATTTCCGGGTTCTCCATCAGTTTTTTAAATTTTTCCTGGTTTGCTTTACGGCTTATCAGTCCATTTTTTACAACAACGTCAAAAATGCCGTTAAGCTGATCCATCTGGTTGCTCTTTGGTTGAGCGGGCATATCGGCAGCACTGCTATCGCCACCTTTGTCAAATATTGCTTTGAATGCTTCACCGATACCTGTACCACTGTTGCCCATTCCAGACATCAGCTTCTGCAAATTATCATAACCTGTATATGGAAGATCAACATTCAACTTCATGACCTTTTCTTTCATGTCCATCTGGAGATGCAGTTTGCCATTTTTCAGGAGCGCTTTCTGATCGGCAGTCATATCTTTGGCTGAATCCATCAGCGACTTCATCATGATGGTTGTGTCGATTGGTCTGTCCAGCCCTTCTTTTGCCAGTTCTTCTTCACCACCCATAGTCTGGAGCATTTCGAGGAGCTGGCTCATATCCATTTTTGTAACAAAGGATCCGGATCCATTTTCATTTATCACAATTTCCTCGTTCACTTCGTAACAGCTCACAAAAAGTACGGAGAGCAAGGTTACCAGGATCAATTTCAAATTCTTCATATAAAATCAATATTTGGGTCTAAATTAATCCAAAAGAGCGAATACGGTATTCATTTGCGCCATAGTCAATTGATTTAACAATCCGGAGTCAGCTTGGTTTCTTTATCTCAATATTAAAAGCAATCAATTATACCAGGTCGTCATTCTGATTTACCAGGTCTCCTTTCCGATTTATCAGGTCGTCATTCTGATACTTCTGCCCGGTACCAGGTATTAAATGTTTTAGAACGCCTTGGTTCGAGCAGGATCAGACCGAGGCCATTGTTGAAGTTATCGGGAGCTCCGCTGAGATTTTCAATTGCAATGCTGTCGCGATGTTTCGGGGTAAATACCTGTAGAAATGGATATGCATCCGATGCAAAAAATGATACGGTAAGCTTATTTAATGGATTATATATAGCGCAACAGGGAAGGCCGGGTTCTGTATTCAGGACATAACAATTATCAATTTCCCTGTCTCCAAGCCGGTGCGGCACCTGGAAAGAGGGTTCTTCCAACACTTCGCCTGTTGGTACCAGCCGATCATCAAATTCGAGCATGGCGGCCGAACCGAACTGTAAAATATAGTCATCTACCTTACCACCGAGGTTAAAATACGGGTGCCAGCCATCCGTAACGGGAATCGTTGAATCATCGAGATTAGTTATTGTGGTTTCCAGTTGTAATACATTTCCCGGTTGAAGCATATACCTGGTTTCGCAGATATAGTCGAATGGATAACCCTCATCTTCTTTTTTATAATGATATCTTAATGTGATGGAAGCCATATTATCGTCCGAAAATTCATCCGATACATTAAAGGCTTTATTGTAAAGCAGTCCATGAATAGCTGATCCATCCTTGAATTTGGTTTTAAACTCGTAGTTTTTGCCTTCGAATGACCATTTACCTTCAGCTATCCTGCAGGCGAATGGTGATAATTTACAACTCTTGTAAGAAAGTGCGAGAAATCCATTTAACTCTGTTTCGTCTTTATAATTATCAATGATGTTCAGCCTGGTATCCTGCACGCTGATAACAAATTCATGGATTAGCCCACCCGCTCCGGGCATTATGGTCACATAGGTTTCCGTTTTATGATCTTTTAACCTGATTAAGGAAAAACCATTCTCAACAACCCTTTCAACTGTAAAATTCATGATAGCAAGTTATTGAAAATGAATATTTTTATGCGGCCAAATTTAGAAAATTCATAAATCTCATTTAACGGTTGAAATGGTAAAGAGTATAGAGTTGTTGTTCCGCGAAAAGTATGGGAAGCAGCCAATTATTGTAGCGGCTCCCGGGCGTGTGAATCTCATTGGTGAACACACAGATTATAACCAGGGTTTTGTTCTGCCTGGTGCGGTTGATAAGAAGATTTACATGGGTATTGCTGAAAACAATACGAAAACGGTCAATATTTATGCAAAACAGTTCGATAATTCATTCTCCTTTTCTTTAGATGATATAAGCCCGGTTAAAGGATGGCCAACCTACCTGCTGGGGGTAAGTTTTTATATGTTGCAGGCCGGAGCAAAGATTCGGGGAATGGATGTAGTGATCGACGGAGACATCCCGGTTGGCGCTGGAATGAGTTCATCGGCGGCATTATGTTCAGCATTTGGCACCGCCATCAACGAGATTTTTGAAAACGGTTTTTCAAAAATGCAGATCGCACTGATAGGGCAAAAAACTGAAAATCATTTTGCCGAACTGCAATGCGGTATCATGGACCAGTTTGCAAGCATGCATGGCAAAGCCGGTAATGTTATGAAACTGGATTGCAGTAACCTTGAATTTGAATATATCCCATTTGATTTTCCAGATTATAAAATTGTGCTCGTCAACAGCATGGTTAGTCATAGCCTGGCTTCTACTGAATACAATACCCGGAGACAACAATGCGAGGAAGGTGTAAGGATCCTGCAGGGAATACTTGATAAAAATATTCATTCTTTACGTGATGTCACTATTGCTGAACTCGAAGCAAACAAAGAAAAGTTGAGCGAGGTTGTCTACCGGAGATGTTCTTATATTCTTAATGAGAATCAACGACTGTTGAGCGGATGTGAACTTTTAAATAAAAACGATCTTACAGGATTTGGTAAGCTTATGTTTCAATCACATGAAGGACTGAGTAAGTGGTATGAAGTCAGTTGCCCGGAACTTGATTTCCTGGAGGGAAAAGCGGCCGGATTTAAAGGCATAGCCGGTGCACGAATGATGGGTGGAGGTTTTGGTGGTTGTACAATTAACATAGTTCCTGTATCTCTCCTGGATGAATTTAACGAGTCTATGACTACCGCCTATGAACGTGAGTATGCGAAAAAACCGGAAATTTATATTACCCAACTGGATAACGGTGCAGCTATTATTAACAGGTGATCATAAACCGGATTTTAAAATCAGACCGGTTTATAAAATCAGACCGGCTTATAAAGATTATTACGGATTGCATAAATCACCAGACCAATAGAGTTTTTGACGTTCATCTTTTCCTGAATCTTAAGTCGATATCCTTCTACCGTGCGGATACTCAGGAATAATTTGTCAGCTATTTCTTTGTTTGTTAATTCCTGGCAGATGAGGCGCACAATTTCAAGTTCTCTTTCACTAAACTCAATCTTTTTTGTTTTTTTATAAGGATTGAATTTGCTTTTTGCGATCATCTGTGCAAGTCTTGCCGATGTATGTTTACAGTAGTACGGTTCTTCCTGGTAAACTGTTCTGATTGCTTCTGCCACTTCATGTTTGTCTGCATTTTTCAGGAGATAACCTCTAGCCCCGGCCTCAAGCATATCAATAATCAAATCTTCTTCGTCGAACATTGAGAGACCGATCACGCCGACATCCGGCATTTGCTCAAGTAATATTTTAGTCGCCTCAATGCCATCCATTCTTGGCATCTTTATATCAGTTATTACAACATCCGGTTTCAGGGTCTGAACCAGGTCTATCAATTCCTTGCCATCACCTGCTTCACCTAATAACTGAATATCATCCTGCCTGCTGATCATAAGTTTAAATCCATCACGGAAGATTTCATGATCATCAGCAATTACAATTTTGATGTTACCTAAGGTTTTTGTCATGTCGGTTGTTCGTGAACTGATACAAATATAGATCAGTTTTTGATCATGATTTTTTTCATGTCGGATTATGCATCAGGATGCATTTTTGAATGCAAGGTTTTTAATCAGGCCGGAACTTCAAAAAGATAGCGGGTACCCCCTCCTTTTTCTGATGAATAAGAAAATTCACCGCCCATTACTTCGGTGCGGCTTTGTAAATTCAGTAAGCCAAGTCCGCCGGCAAGCTTGGTTTTTTGTTCATAGTTAAAGCCTATACCATCGTCATCTGTTCTTAATACTACAAGGTTCTTTTCCCGGGAAAATATAAGACGTAGATTTTGGGCCTGGGCATGTTTAAGGGTATTATGAATGATCTCCTGTATGATGCGGTACATGTTGATTTCCTTATCCTGGCTAAGGACAACACTATCAGGGTATTCAAGTGTAATATGCAACGGATGAACATCTTTGATCCTGGAGATTGAATCTTCTATTGCTACTTTGAGACCCTTGCGCAAGAGGGTATTTGGCATCAGGTTGTTGGAAATTTCCCGCAACTTCTGGATGATATCATCAATATGTCCGCTCGACTTGTTAATGAGCGCCATATCGTGTGGATCCTGTGAATCGAGATTGGTGATCTGGAGTTTGACGGCTGAAAGCAGTGGACCGAGTTCGTCATGGAGATCTGAAGCAATTCTTCGGCGTTCGTTTTCGAGTGTGGTTATTTCGGCCAGGATCTTTGCCTTATGAAGATGAAGATTTCTTCGCTGATGCCTGATGATAGTAACCAGGAAATATGAGATAACAATAGCAAGTAAACCTGCTACTATCTCAATGGCTGTAAAAAAATCTTCTTCCTTGGTATCCATAGAATGATGTAGGCATATAGAAGATTAGCAAATAGATTTACATACTTCTGGAGTGCAAAAATACTGATAACAAACTCGAAATTCTGACTCTTTTCAAGGGCATACAAATAGAAGGTTTCCAATGTAAACTTATACGAAAAGAAGAAAATAACGCCAATACAAAGCATGAATTTGGCGTTGGTAATAAAGCTTCTTCTTTCATGCACTATCAGCTTGTTAATCTGGTCGATGGCCAGTATAACAAGCAAAACTGAATAGCTGATCCGGTAAATGGAACTTAATTCATGTATATTTTTATGAATGAAAAAATTATCAATGACCCACAAGACTGTGATTGCAACCTGTATTAGATAAAACAGCCATTCCCTTCGCTGAAATGAACCCCATTTTCTGAATTGCCAGGTAAACAACAATCCTTCAAACAATACATAAACATTGGAAGGCCACAGTGTGCCCGAACTTTTTTGAACAAAAGAAGCTACAATCTCAGTTATTAAAGCAACCCAGCAGATATAAATAAGGGGGTAATAAGAATTTTGTATAACACGAAATCTTATTACCCCCAATACCGCTGCAATGAGAATGCTATAGGTAGAAAAAATCGATAGAATTTCCTGGAACATAGGCTGGCACCGGTATTATCTCATCAGTATTATGGCAAAGGACTAGAATCTCCGAATGGCGGGCAACGTTGGCTGTCTTCAACAATTACCCCGTCTTCTTCTGATCCCCTTGAAGTTACTGCCATTTTCAATGCAACCCGAGAAGCTTCTGTTACAGCAGATCTTGCCCACATGTTGCTGCCATCACTGGCTACGCCAACCAAAACAGCTACAATCAAAGGAATAGTTTCGCCTTTGACGTCCTGTTGTTTGAGTCCATAATGAATCCTGATACCCACACAACCATCCTGCGCGAGAATTGCAAGAATACTTTTCTCATTAAAAGCTTCCGAAGTTGGTAAAACACCGAATTCTTTTTGCAATCGCTCAAACTGTGGATTAAGCAATTTTGGTTGCATTTCACGGTAAGCAGTGATTAATTTACGGGCTTCCTCACGATCGATAAAATGATTAATTCTTTCCAGAGAAGGATTTGAGTCCATGACAGTAATTTTAAAGGTGAAAAATCAAACGATGTTAAAATTATGGGATGGAAGAATCTAAATCATGAGTAGAAATACTGAATTATGTATAGATATTTGTTATAATACGAACTCAGGCCAATCCGATCTGCACTTCGGTAAGATTACATTCATCCCTGGAGAAATCCACATTTATATAAGCCTCCCTGCAGATATCATTCATAGCCAGTTTGTCAATGCCCACTTTCTCCATCAGCTTTCCATAAGTCTGTTTGAGATCGCTCCAGGCTCCTTCATGTAAAACTGACAAACATTTAAAAGAATCCAACTCTTTAAAAAGAAACTTGCTGTTTGTTTCAGGGATACCCGACACAGGAATCGCTATCTCGAGTTTAAAAATGGTTTCAGGCACACCATCGGCGCCATAATAAAACCAATATACCGGGCCTGTGACTAACAAATGTTGCCTGGCTGCCTCTGAATACAGATCCCTGGCCACTGTGCCGATCTTATCGTGAAGAGATAGCAGGCTTGTTTGAAAAGTACAATACAAAACATTCATTGCGGGATAAGTTCGTACTTGCATAATTTATCTTTTGAACAAAGAAACACTGCTCCACTGACAACAGTATGTCAGTAGCAGGATGATAAATATTTATTCTGAAAGATTTATGGGTATTATACCAGGGTAGTCTGAAATCATAAATATACAAATGCAAATGCGGAATTGCACAAGAAACTACTACAATAGCAAGGCCTCTTCACTGTAGTGGTCTCTCAGTTCATCGGTATACCTGACCATTTTTTCGTGTAATGAGTCTGGTGATACAATGGAAACGGCATTTGTATAAGAGATCAGCCAGCGGCCAAAACTTTCCAGGCAGGCTGTAAGAAATCTCATCTTTATCTTATCATCGGTTTCCTCTTCGGAAACAAAACCAAAATAATATTTGTAACTTTTTATCTGCTTGGCCACATCTTTATCAAAGATCACGATGGCTTCATGCAATTGAGCCTGGCTTTGAATCTGGTCAATGTACTCTTTAAGAGATGGATGTAAGCTTCCGTCAAAACATTCCTCCGTAATAGTTAGCGCACTGATCTTATCAACCCTAAAATCGCGATAGTCTTTACGTAATGCACACCAGGCGATCAGGTGCCAGCTATTACCATAATAGTACAAACCAATTGGCTGAATAAGTCTTGTAGTAAGTTCATCTTTATAGGTAGAGAGATAAGAGATTTTCACACATCTTTTATTGACAATAGCGTGTTGAATATTCGAAAGATGTTGTTGTCCGAATTCTTCTCCCAGAGCCAATTTCCGCTCATTGATATGTATGTGAGAAGTCAGTTGGTCCACATAGTCTTTGTCTGAACCACGTAATACGGCCTTGATCTTAAAGAGTGCTCCGTCAAAATGTTTACGTATGGAGAGATCTGTAAATTGCTCGGTGAGTTTTGCCCCCATGATCAGTGCACTTGCCTCTTCGCGCGTGAACATAACCGGTGGTAACCTGTATCCTTCCATTACCGAATAACCAATACCTGCCTCACCAATAACGGGCACACCGGATTCTTCGAGGGCTTTTACATCACGGTAAACAGTACGGAGACTTATGTTGAACCTGTCCGCAATATCCTGAGCGGTGACCTTCTTTTTAGATTGAAGATGTGTAAGAATAGCATGTAAACGGTCAATGCGGTTCATGTTTGTCTATTATAAAGTCAATAAGAATAAATGAAGATCAATTTGCGCCTGGTTCTATCCAGGCTCCATGTTCTTTCAAAAGTTTTACCAACTCTTCAACAGCAATGTCGCTGTTTACAGAACGTTTCACCACTTCCTTTCCTTTGTACAACGTGATCTTACCAGGCCCGCTGCCCACATATCCGAAATCTGCATCAGCCATTTCGCCGGGTCCGTTCACGATGCAGCCCATGACCGCAATTTTTAAACCTTTCAGGTGATTGGTAACTGCCCTGATTTTTGCTGTGGTTTCCTGAAGATCGAACAACGTACGTCCACAGGAAGGACAGCTTATATATTCCGTTCTTGATATTCTTGTTCTTGTAGCCTGCAGAATTGAAAAAGCCGTATTATTCAGAAACTGTTCAATTGTCTGGTTACTGCGATAGATGCGACCCTCATCTTCAAACAAAGTCTTTTTCAGGTTATCATCCGAATAACTTTCACCGGTCATTCCAAGACAGATCCCATCTCCGAAGCCATCGAGAAACAAAGCACCTGCTTCAGTGGAATAATGTATAAGGTGTTCGCCAATAGTATTACGGAAACTGTCTACAATGATAACAACGGGGTTAGCAATTTTCCTGTCCAGGAGTTCAACAAACATTCGTCTTACAGCTGGCATAGCTTCCTGGTTTTGGCTGCTGAGACAAATTACAACAGTGGGATCATTCGCAATAACATCCAGCCACTCAAACTCTTCAGCATAACCGGTTTTACTAAAGCAATCTATCATCACGAAATTTTGTTTGTCACTTTTAACTTCTGCTGAAACAAAACCGCTGCCGGCATAAATCGGAAAATATTTTGTTTTGTCTGAAGCTGTCAGCCAGTGATTCGGCCAGGTTATCACTTTCAATGTGCCTGGCAATGCGAATGCAAGTTCTGGCTGTCCTGTAAATATATAATCGGCAGCCGCATCAGAGATATGCCATTTGTCTGTTACGGAGTCATACCTATAACCGATATTCAATAGATCAGCGGGCGTGATTGTCTCAAGTTTGCTGAGGTCTGCAATAACAACAGGTACATGACCTGTGCCTATATTGCCGACCTCATAAGTTTTACGACGGATATAGTTGTACTGGTCATACGGAAGAACATCAACCGGCGGAATGGCGATACTTTCATTTGCCTCAGCCTGGTGATGAGCCGTCTCATATCTTTTGACAATATTTTTGCAAACCGGTATTTCAAGTTCAGGATCTTCCGTGAGGGAAACGCGAATAGTATCACCAATCCCTTCTTCAAGCAAGGTACCGATACCTACTGCAGATTTGATACGGCCATCTTCTCCGTCCCCAGCCTCAGTTACCCCAAGATGCAGCGGATAACATTCATTGAATTCGAGTTCCATTTGTTTCACAAGCAGCCTGTAAGCCTGGACCATGACCTGGGGATTACTACTCTTCATGCTGAGCACAATGTTATGATAGCTCTCATTCCTTGCTATCCGCAGAAATTCCATCGCACTTTCCACCATTCCCATGGGAGTATCTCCATAACGGCTCATGATCCTGTCGCTTAATGAACCATGGTTGGTTCCTATACGCATTGCAGTACCGTATTCTTTGCAGATTTTAACAAGTGGCGTGAATCTTTCGCGGATACGTTCTATTTCCTCTCCATATTCGAGGTCAGTATAATCGATGAACTCAAATTTCTTTTTATCTACATAATTACCCGGATTCACTCTTACTTTTTCTACAATTCTTGCCGCGATTTCAGCCGCATTCGGAGTAAAATGGATATCTGCTATCAATGGTGTATTATAACCCCGGCGCCTTAGTTCGTTTTTGATATTGAGAAGGTTCTCAGCTTCATATTTACTGGGTGCAGTAACCCTGATGAGTTCAGCACCCGCTTCGATACAACGGATACTTTGCTCAACAGTGGCAATAGTGTCCATGGTATCGGTTGTGGTCATGGTCTGAACCCTGATGGGATTTCCGTTTCCCAACAATAAATCTCCAATCTTAACTTCAAGTGTTTTAAGGCGCATATAATTGTATTCCGCTACAAAATCGGGGATTAATCCGGTATTGATCCTTGTTTTTCAGGAACGGCAAAGTTACTAAAGATTGGGGGAAAAGGCGGTCGCGAGTCTACCAGCATTGGCTTAAAAATGGTCACGGCTCTACCAGTCTTTGTCAGGCTGGGTAGTAGCCCTGGTGCGGTTTTGTTGCATTTTCTGCTGAATATCCTGCTCTTTTTGCCTTAAAGCCTTCATCAGCTGTTCAACCTGTTTTCTGTTAAATTTGCTCTGGTCTTTTGGTTGTTGTTTTTTTTGTTGCTGTTGTTGCTTTTTTTCGGGATCGGGTTTATTATCTTTTGATTGGTTCTGCTGCCTCTGCTCATGTAATGCTTTTTGCAGGTTGTGCCTCGCATCCTCGTCGTTGGGATCAATTTTTAAAGCGGTTTTATATTCTGCGATGCTTTCGGGCAACTTTTTTTGCCTGGTGTAGGAAACCCCCTTGTTATAGATGTTTTTTTCGCGGAATATATTGTCTTTATTCAGTTCAATGGATTTGTCATAAGTAGCCAGGGCTTCGTCGAAACTTTCTTTTTTGAAGATGGCATTGGCAAGATTATATTGAACAACACCATCCCCGGGATTGGTTCCGGCGGCTTTTCGGTATTCCGCAATAGCCTCATCAAACTTACCCTCTTTATAGAGCTTGTTGGCTTTTATAACTGATTTATTGTCCGTTTGTGCGTAAATCACCGCCGGCAAAAACATCAGCATCAGTAAAGCATATTTAAATAATATATGTTTCATGCCGTTTTCCATTTACGTTCAGGTAAAAAGAATTCGAGACTCAGCAACACAAATGCGGCAGCCAGGAACCACTGAAAATAGTGGCGGTAATCTTTGAATGCGCTGTCTTCAAGGGTAGTCTGCTCGATCGAGCGGAGCTGCTTCATTATCGCCTGAACAGCGGGGCCGGTCTCATGCAGCCGAACATAAATACCTGAGGTAGACTGGGCGAGTTGTTGCAGCTCTGCTTCATTTAGTTTCGAAATGATTGTCTGACCTGTGTTATCCTTTTTATATTCATTACTCATGGGGTCTATGATCGGGGCGCCTTCCGGGGAGCCAATACCCACCGTGTTAATCATTACCCCATTATTTGCCATTTCAAGGGCAAGTTTTAATGCTTCAGGGTCATGATCCTCGCCGTCAGTAATAAGAACGATCGATTTATACTTCCTTTCTTTGCTATTGAATGCCGTATTGCTGATTCTTAATGCTTCAGCGATCACCGTGCCCTGGGTAGGAACAACATCGGGGCCTGCATTCTGAACATACATCTTTGCAGCTGCATGATCAGAGGTAAGGGGCATTTGCATATAAGCCCTTCCGGCGAACAGGACCAGCCCAACCCTGTCATTCTGCAATTCATCTATAAGACGGTAAATCAATTGCCTGGAAACTTCCAGCCTGTTTGGTTTACTATCCTGCGCAAGCATACTTTTGCTGACATCCAGGGCAATTACCACATCCACCCCTTTGCGTTGAACGGGGTCCATTGCTCCTGGTTTCTGCAAATTGGCCGCACCAAGTATAACAGCCGCAAGTGCAAACAGCACCAAAAGAAATTTTACGAGGAACAGCGCCGGTGAATAAGAACTAATCAGTTCTGTTACCAGTTTTTCATCGCCAATTTTTTTAACCGTTTTTTTCTTCCACCTCAGCACCAGCACAAAAAGCATAACGGCCAGTGGAATGACAGCCAGGATAAATAAGAATTCGTTATGCTGGAAATGAAACATCTATACCGGTTAATTTAAATTTTCTGCCGAAATCATTCAAATATAGCAAATCAGGTGCCTCTTCGGGAATTGTCTCAAAGTAGCCATGGCATTTTGTGAAATGCTTCACAGCCAAACCTGGTTGATGGTTAATTTAATAAGGAACTCATCTTTATCAGGGAACTCATCTTTTGCCTTGAAAAAACCCATATTGTTTTAATATGTCTTTTAGCATCTTCAGGCGGATCGCAGCCATGTCAAAATTTTTCGAGGGGTGTTCAAGCTGTAGCACAAAGAAATAGGGATGTTGATTTTCTTCGATCCATCCTATGATCCATCCGAGTGAATGGCCCTTTTCAGTAAATCCCCAGCCGGTTTTATAACTAAGTGAATAGTTTGCATTTTTCTCCTGCAGCATCATTCCTCTTACCAGCCTTTGTGTTCTTTTTTGGAATGGCAACTGATCGAAATACAATTGTTTTACAACGCCGAGCTCTTCGTCAGCAGTCAACTTTAAACTGTTGTCCAGCCAGAATGTATCTGGATTATTTAAAATTTTGAAGGGTTTATAACGGCGACCGTAACCAAGTGTATCGATCCAATATTGCATAGTATCCTTGCCAATGCGTCTTGCGAGCTCCTGGAACCATGGGGGACATGAGATTCTGAAAGCCTCATGCATTGTCATGTCTTTGTTGCATTCCGGGCGGCTGCTATTGGTTCCATCCCAGCTAAAAACCACATTTGTATCAATTACCCTTCCTGTTTCTATGCCAATAAGAGCATTTACTATTTTGAAGGTAGAGGCAGGTAAATAAGCGCTGTCACGGAACCTGACAACGTTGTACAGATTAAAGTCGCCCTTGCCATTGTCAAACATGCCAAAAGTTCCTTCAACGTTGTTTTCTTTGAAGTATTTTTCAAGACTTTTATCGTTGTTTACATTGTTGGGTGAACAGCCAACCAACGCGAAAGACATCAACAGGAAAAATAAATATAATTGCTTCACACCAAAATTTTGCACGAAGTTAAGCCAGGGAGCCGCTGATTTATTTAGTCACGGAAAAAATGTCAAAGGTTTAAAGTTAATTACCTCCCTTTGGCATGCCATACAGGCTGATCATTTTCATTAAAACACCATTTGTCCAGCCAAACCCATCCTGGGATGGATACTCGCCACCGCCTGCGGGTTTGTTAAGATCGGTGACATCATATTTTTCCATCAGTTTACCTGTTTCATTAAATACCTTAAGGTTAAGATCGATCCAGCTTCTTGAAATACCTTCGGCAAGATCCGTTTCTTCATAATTTAAAAGACCTTTCACTGCAATCCATTGCAGAGGCGCCCAGCCGTTTGGAGCATCCCATTGATGACCTGTGGTTCTTAGTGTTGTTACCAATCCTCCTTCCCGGAGGAACTTACGGCGCAATATGTAAACAATGTTTTTAACACGGTTTGCTGGCGCTACATTGCAGAACAAAGGAGCCATTCCGGCAAGAGTAAGTGTTGTACTTAACCTTTTTGCTACAAAATCATAGTCAACATACCAACCATTTACAGTTGACCAACAGTATTTATTGATGGCGGTTTTACGTCGCTGTGCTATCTGGGTGAAATATCTTTCTTTCAGCAGATCGCCACGGAGTTTGTATGACTTTGCGAGCACTAATTCCAGGTTATAAAGAAAACTATTAAGATCAACCGGAATTATATCTGTTGTTTTAATGGTACTTAAGTTTTTCCCATCGGCTAACCATCTGCTGCTGAAGTCCCAACCGCTTTCTGCTGCGGAACGCAGATCCCTGTTCATTTTTTGCCGCTTAGGATCAGGCAGATTTTTTGACAATGAATCATCTTCAAACCAGGATTCATGTCTTGGAATGTCAAGCTGGTCATAATAACGGTTCAATGTGCTTCCATCCGGCATCTTTACCACATGTTTTGTAGGTGCCGTCTTATCCATCCAATAATCATATTCTTTTTCAAGTGCACCAAGATAGATTGCATAGGATGTGTTGCCTGTTGTTTCGGCCAGTAATTCTACCATCATCGAAAAGAATGGAAGCTGAGACCGGCTGAGATAATAACTGCGGTTACCATTGGGGATTAATCCGTACTGATTTATCAGGTAGGCAAAATTATTAACCATATTTTCTATCAAACCTATTTCACCGCTTTCCTTTAAACCAAGCATCGTGAAATAAGAATCCCAATAATATACTTCGCGGAATCTGCCGCCAGGAACAACATAAGGATAAGGCAATGGAAGCAGGGAGTTACCTTCAATAACAGTTCGATCTGGTTTGCGTGTAAGAAGTGGCCAAAGTTTTTTGATATGAACACGTACATCTTTTTCAGGAGACACCTGCAATGATTTCACAGTATCAGGCAGGATAAAATTAGCTTCAACAAACTTCTTCAGATCAAAAGCAGAATCCTTCTGATTTACGAAATCACTCATAATAAGAGCAGGTTTTCTTTTGGGAATGGCATCAACAAAAGTTTTACCATCTTTAAAAATGCGCTTTTGCTGAACCTGCCGGAAAAGATCGCCATATAGCTGATCGGGTTTTAGTACAGTTTGCGCCTGGGTTAAAACTATTACCGAAAAAATCAATGCCATCAAGAAAGTTATTGCTTTACTCATGCCAACCGATTAACTGACTAAATTAAGCTAAAAAAAAACATCCCGTAGACACGGGATGTTTACCATATTTAATATAACCAAACAAGATGATGATCACTTTCACAACAAAGTTGCTAAGTGATCATGAAAAGAGTTTATTCACCAGCGCCATCTGTTTTAGCGCGTTGGATTGCATAATTGCCAATATTGTTACCGACCTGCATACCAACTTCGCAATCACTACGGAAGTGGATGCCGGAAATCATTCTTGACATCGAAGCTTCCAATGCCATAGACTTATACATTGTTGCTTTTTCAGGAACAATATGCGAAAGAATAGTTGCCGCTGCACCACTGAAAGTTGAATGTCCTGAGATATATGCAGGGAAATTTGGAACCCCGGTCAAAGTTTTTATATTCCGATCCATCTGTGATGGGCGTGGGTTGAAATAGAAATTTTTGGTATCCCAGCAAACAACGCTTGCATCCATCAGCGTCATATTCAATAATGCCAGGTTTCTTGCCCAACGAACTTCGCTGTAATTTTTTGTGATGAAATCATCGGCGGCAATAAGGTTCCAATGTCCGGGAGGAGTTGAAGTACCTGCGCCATCTGCCCAAAAATGAACTATGCGATAATGCTCCCTGGTATCGTTTTTAGTATACTCAAGAATTTCAGCAGTTTCCTTTTTCATCTGATCGGAATGAACACTTGGAGGTGGACCAGGTCTTAATGAAATTGCGGTGATTGAATCAAATAAAAATGTTTTTGTTTTTCCAAACAATGGCAACATGGGCGGACGCTTTGGCGATTCAAGGCTGTACCATGGCGTTTCTCCGCGGGCCAGGCAATCTGTTTCAAGTTTTGTCCAGGCAGCGGGGTTTCCTCCTGCAGCACCAGCCCTGTCTCCCCTTGCCCGGGTAACAAACTTCTGCGCAACTAATTTACCAAGCGCTTCACCGGCGTCTATATCACTGCGCACATTTGCGCCTGCAATGATCCTTGCCCTTTTATGTTCTTCTGCTTTTTTCGCTACATAATCCAGGTCGCCGGGAAACAATAACTTCATCATCTCCAGTGCAACGCCTGCAATTACTGCGTCTTCTGAAGGATAAGAGGGAAGATCGGTTTGTGTAACCAATGATTTGATGGTGTTATCAACTTTATATGGCGCCGCCCTGTTATATAGTTTTTTATAGTGCCAGGCAGCAACGAGTGCATCATATTGTGCCGCGCTGAAATAAGCATATGCACGGGCAGCATAAGGCGGATTAGCGAAAGGAAATAAAGGATAGGCGAGCGGATTATTTGCGTTAGGGGCAGGATAAGTCTGATCCTCGTTCTGGTATGGAGGCAGATTATGTTTTGCAACTAACTCGCGCATAATTTCATTCCACCTCAGTACCCCACCGGCAGACCAGTAACTTACAAGATCTTTTTCCTCACTGGTCAGATCGTTCTGAAACGATTTGATTTCACTAAGCTGTGCGATATAGTCGGGTGTTGTTGTAGCTATAGGAGCAGGTACTGCGAACTCAGTGGCCGAAGTTAAAAGCACTGGCTTCCAGGTACCAGCGTCAATGTCGGTTTTCGCTGGTGCCAAAGCTGGTAAATCATCGGTGCGACCCGAGATGTCTTTCGAACAGGCAAACGGTAAGCAGATCACACCAATTACAATCACCGGCAATATTGCAAATATCTTTTTCATAACAATTTCTTTAACAGTTTACTTAGTCGTTTTGGTCTTTTTTGTTGAAATCAAATACATAGAACAATCCGCCATTAACACTGAGCGACTGACCAACATTTCTGCCGGCAACAGTATAACCTCCGCCTGCCATCGCGCTTAATCCTGGCAATGCCTTTGGATTACATTTGAAGTTGACACCAACCATTGTTGAATTCATGCGGTTGCTGGGAAAAGGCATATTATTTCTCGTGATATCAAAACCGCCAAGAGTTGTCCAGTTACTGACAATCGCCTCAGCACCGATCAAAGTACCGCGATAGCCTAACCGAAGTTGAAAAGTAGCTGCATCCGGCATTTCAACCTCATTGGTATAATGCATCTCATCTGTATAGTAATGATCACGATCAATAGTAATATTACTTCTATGCACATACGCTGCAGTGCCGGTTACGAACATCTTGTTTATTTCATAATCACCTGTTACACGAAGTGTAAGATTATTGCTGCCAAGACCAATTGACAATGGCTGATAATCGGCAACATAATTACTTACCGGGAACGAATATCCGCCAAGCGCTATAAGCGAGAACTTACCTTTTCCCAGTTTTCTTTCGAGCAATTTATATTTTACAGACAAGCTCAGATCCTGCATGCCATCCACACCATGTAATGTTCCGGCTGAAGATTTGGTCCATACATAAGGCAAGCTGAATAAAACGTTTAGTTTATTAGTGATCCCATAATTACCCATCCATCCCACAATCTGGGTAGATACGGTACCCAGGTTCAGGTTGGTTCTTTTTAATTTGCCTTCCCAGTAATGGTCCCAGCTGCTATAACTGTATTGAAATCCAGTACAGAAATTATTTTTGTTCATCATGATAGCGTCAACATCTGTTTGCCCCTGGACAACACCCAGCATCATTAAAGCGCAGAGGCAGATGAACGTGACCCTTTTAAAATAAATCAGATAATGTCTCATTGCAGTTGTTTAGAAATTGGAATAAAGGTTAAATGGTATTTGGTTACTTGTGTTTTGGTTGGGTATATCCTGGCTAAATGTGATCTAGTTATGCTGGCCTGTCATTAAGCTGTCAGTTTTGTTTACAGAAGCAAGACGTTCGCCTTTTCGCATTTTCAACTTTGTGAAGAGATAATTGGCGATGCTGGTACCTTGAATGATACCTTCATCGATTGCCGGCCGGAAATGTATTCCGCCGTATAAGCGACTCAATGAAGCTTCGGTAGCAGCATCATTAATGGATTTAAAATTCCTGTCCTGCCAGCCCCATGCACGTTCGGTTGAATCAGTGAAAGCCTGATTTTCGCCATAGATCTTTGTGAGAATGGTGGAAGCGGCGCTGGAGATCACTGAATGCCCGCTGGTATATTCAGGAAAGGGTGGTGTTTGTAATCTTGGCTTCCAGTTATTATCAATATACAGGTTGATATAAGTTTCAGGTCTTATTAGACTGTAATAATATTTGGCATCCCAGCATGCAATAAAACCATCCATCACAGAAAATGCAACACAGGTATAAGTATATACTGTAGTTGCAAAATCAGCTTTATTGTTTTTGCAGATTATTCCGGTAATACCCATCCAATGTCCGCCCGGGGTCATCGCTTTTGTGGCATACATCACGTGGCCGACCACGTTCATTTTAAATCCATTGCAATCCCAGAAATCAGCCATTGCTACATGTTCTACCTGTGCCCGGTTACCAATTTCATATACCTCGAAAGCCATCTTATAAAAATCACTGTTTTTATCTTTGCTGAAACTATAAGGCGGTTTTGAACGGAACATATTCGTTGAATCCATTACAATGCTCCGAATTGTCATCCATTTAGGCTCGACCGCCGGGAAATAAGCCGGTGGTGTTGGAACCCATTTACCTTCGTCATTATTATTTACGGTGTATTTGGGCGCAGATCTTGTCTCGGCATATTTATCTTTTTTGCTCCATTCCAGCACAGACTTTGCTACTGAAACTCCATAGTCTATGGAGTTTTGATATACGTCATCCGGCATTCCATGTTCCTTTGCAAGCATGTTCAACGAATCCAATATAGCGTCTGTCTTATCTTTTGAAAAAGTCAGCGTGCGACCTACTTCCATGAATGCAGTTAAGGCTGCAAAATTTTTGTCGATTTTTTTTGCAGGATCCGGTGCAGGCGATTTGGCATAGCCGGGCAGTTGTCCTTTTAACGAAGTGTATCCTGGATCATTGTTAGCAATTACTTCATAAGCGGCAAGATGCGAATAAGCATAAATCCTGCTTGCCACCGGTGGATTGAAGATGTCATAGGTAATAACTTCAGTCAGATCAGACACAGTTTTGCTGTAAAGCACCGGATTTTTCATCACGGTCTCATAATCTTTTTTAGTATTACACGCGTTGAGTGACACAAGGATAAACAATCCTACAATAAATCTATACATAACGATAAGTGAGTAAACAAAAATTTCCTGAGTAGTTCAGGTCAATGAAATTCAGATGCAATCAGCAGAATTCCGGAGGTTGTCCGGGGATAAGATAAATTAAGAAAGCTATTAGCCCGCTATCGCTAATTCGTGGTTTCGGAGCAAGCTGAACCGGCGACGCAATTGACCAGTTATTAATTTCGGCATTGTATTCACTGAAAAGGGCTTTGAATGCAGTTGAAGACGATTTCTCTGTTTTCTTAGCATCTCCATTTTGCTGCAGATCATTAATCAGTTTGAAATAATCATCTCTGGAATTCTCAATCTTCGTTTTTCCCTGGTTAGGAATACACAGCACGACAAGCTGACCTTTTTCAATCCGGCGTTTCACATAATTATAGTGTGTTCCGTTAATCTCTATTTCACCGTTTACCCGCTCGAAACCGGCCTGGTCGTTCTGGTATGGAAGATTAAGGGAAACGCGCATTTCAATCAGTTCAGATTCGTTGTAGTCATTGAGATCAAGCCTGGCTTCAAGCCGTTCGTTAGCGCTGAATTCCAGGTACTGAGTTAACAGCCGGTAGCCAATCCAATTGAATAGAAGGAGGCTTAAAAGAAGTATGGAAGCAATTTTTTTCAGGCAGTTAATTATTAGAATAGCCACAAATTAATAAAATTTGTGAAGTATCACCATAATTTTTATAAATTCCTGTCTGAGTTGTCCAACTTTTCTCAGGTGTTCAACTTTATAAATCCCCCATCAATAGGATAATCGCAACCAGTCACAAATGCAGCCTCATCCGAGCACAGATAAAGGGCCAGGTTGGCTATTTCATCCGGCTCAGCCATCCTGCCAATCGGTTGGGTTTTAGAAAGTTTTTCAAACATTTCTTTTTCCTGGCCAGGATAATTTTTTGCTATAAATCCATCAACAAATGGAGTGTGAACCCTTCCCGGTGAAATGCTGTTGCACCTGATTCCCTCCTTAATATAATCTTTCGCAACTGACAGTGTCATTCCTATCACTGCACCCTTAGACATTGAATAGGCAAAACGATCTGGTATCCCGACGGCGGAGGCGACAGAAGCCATGTTTACAATTACGCCCCCGGTTTTTTTCATAACCGGTACTATTTCATGAAGACAATTGTAAACGCCTTTTACATTTACCTCGGTGATCCTGTTGAAGTCATCTTCGGAGGTTTTTTCGAGATTGCCGACATGGGCTATACCGGCATTGTTAACTAATATATGGATGGCACCAGCGTCCCTTTCAATACTGTGCACTACATTTTTAACTTCTGCCTGGATGGCGACATTGCATTTTTTAAAAACTCCAATGCCGCCTGCTTCGATAATTTCGTGGGCAACTGCTTTTCCACCCTCTTCATTCATATCAATAATATACACGTCAGCACCCCGGCGTGAAAACAATAGGGCAATCGCTTTCCCAATACCGCTTCCTCCTCCGGTAATCACTGCTGTTTTATTATCAAGTCGGAACATATCAAATTTTATTTGTGAGAACGGGTTTAATTACCCGGTGCCCTTTTAATGCAAAATACAAAACAACCACGAGGCAAATCAAAGGAACTATATAAGCGATCTGGATACTTCCCGTCTGATCACTTATGTACCCCATAACAAGTGGGAAAAAAGCCCCTCCCACAATTGCCATCACGATAAAAGAAGACGCAATTTTTGATTCTTCACCGAGGTCCTTGATGCCAAGCGCGAAAATGGTCGGAAACATAATTGAGTAAAAAAATGGAACAGCAAGCACCGTGTATACCGCAATTTTGCCGGTCAGGGTGATCCCGATTACCAGCAGAACCATACAGATAACTGAATAGATTGCCAGCAATTTTGCTGGCTTAATAAACCTCATAAAATAAGTACCTGCAAACCTTCCGGCCATAAAACCAACCATGGCTACCGAACCCCATAAAATTGCAGCTTGTTTTTCAGGAATGTTCGCAACATATTTCGAGAAACGTACAATGAAGCTTCCTATCCCGGCCTGCACTCCCATATAAAAGAACTGGGCGATTACAGCCCACTTAACATGCCTGTGCCGGAAAACATTGATTGAAAAAGACTTTCCTTCTTCAGATTCTTCTTCCCTGATTTCCGGGAGCTTAATAATAAAGAACAATATGGTTACTACCAATACTATTGCAGCGATAACGATGTATGGCAGCTTTACTGCACTGGCTTCATGATCAAGGTAAGCATTGAGGGCAGCAGGATCCATTGCCTGTAATTGCTCAGGCGTATTTTCGATCCCGGATAATATAAACATCCCGCCAATTATCGGCGCCACAACTGCACCAACACCATTGAATGATTGAGCAAAATTCAAACGTTGTTCAGATGTTTCTTTCGGACCGAGCTTCGTTATATATGGATTAGCAACAGTTTCAAGAAATGTTGCGCCGCTTGCTATAATAAACAAAGCGACCAGGAAAAATTCATAACTCCTTGTTGTAGCAGCAGGTACAAAAAGTATAGTTCCCAGGCCATACAAAATCAGGCCGACAAGGATTCCTTTTTTATATCCGAATTTGTGCATGAACCAACCAGCCGGTATTGCCACAAGGAAGTAACCAATATAAACAGCAAAGTCAATAAAAGATGATTGGGTATCCGTTAACTGGCAGGCCTTTTTTAAATGAGGGATAAGTACAGGGTTGATATTATGCAGGAAAGCCCATAAAAAAAACAGGCTTGTAATCAATATGAAAGGCAGCAGGTATTTGTTGGCAGTTGATTTTGGAGATAGAGCAGACATGCAATCGTATTTAGTAATATAATGTTTTCAATCAGGTAAGCGAGCGGTCAAGATGGGTATAACCACCATCCACAAAAATCAACTGGCCGGTTGTATGTGCGGATCTTTTGCTTAGTAAAAAAACAGACATATCTGCAATCTCCTCTGCAGTTGTAAATCGTTGCTCAAGTGGAATCTTTGAAACGATTTGTGCAAGTTTTGCTTTAGGATCAGGCAATGAATTGATCCAGTTTTCATAAAGTGGAGTCCATACTTCAGCCGGCAAAACGGTATTCACCCGGATAGAAAATGGCAAAAATTCCACGGCCCATTCCCTGGTCAGCGCATTAATGGCTCCCTTTGAAGCCGCATAGCCAGATGTATTACCCTGGCCCGTTGTGGCAACCTTGGAACCTATATTTACAATGCTGCCTTTGGTTTTTTTCAGATGAGGTAAGGCATAATGCACCAGGTTATAATAATGTGTAAGGTTTTTTATAATTGATTGCATAAACTTCTCAGGCGAACCTTTCTCTACACCAACACTATCGTTTACTCCTGCATTGTTTACAATGCCGTCAATCTGGCCATAATTTTTGATAGCGAAGTCTATCACTGCCTGGCAGGCGGCAACTTCACTTAGCTCCGCTTTTATGGAAGACGCTTTGCCTTTCAACTGCAAAATTTCATCGACCGTCCTTTGATTATCAGTTTCATCGCGGCCGGCAATAACAACTATTCCACCCTCGGCTGCAATACCTTTGCTGATTGCTGCACCAATACCTTTTGCTCCCCCTGTCACGATAAAAACTTTGTCCGTTAAATAAAGATCCATATTTATAAATTGTAAAATTGTATAGCATTTAATCCAAAAACTTTTTCCTTATCATCATCAATGAATGTTTCCATATATTTTTCAATGAGACTTTTCCATTGCACATAGATTCCAGACAACAGCATAACGGGCCAGTCGCTTCCAAACATCAGCCTGTCTGCACCAAATGCTTTAAACACCACATCCAGGTAAGGATAAAAATCTCCGGGACTCCAGTTTTTCCAATTTGCCTCGGTAAAAAGGCCGGATAACTTACAATATACATTAGGATGACCTGCAATTTCAGTTATGTCCTTTTTCCAGGTTTCAATATTCTTCTCACGGATTGCAGGTTTGGCACAATGATCTATTACAAACTTCTGTGAAGGAAAAGCACTTACAAAATCAATCGCATCCCTGAGCTGATGATGATAGATTAGTATATCATAGGTGCATTCATAAGGAGCAAGTTCCTCAATGCCCCTGCGAAAAGCAGGGTCAGAAAGGAAGCCTGCAGGTTCGCCCTGTACAATATGCCGCCATCCTTTTATGATAGGGTATTGTGAGAAATATTCGAGTCTTGACGCAATGTTATCTGCCCGCAGATCAACCCATCCAACAACTCCTTTTATAACAGTAAAAGTTTTTGCAAGTTCTACAAAGAACCGCGTTTCAAGCTCGGACTGGTCAGCCTGTACCGCAACGCAGCCATCTATCCCATTTCTTTTCAATGTTGTTTCGAGCGTTGGCGGTAAATAATCCTGTTTAAGGATCTTCATATCATTTGTGATCCATGTATCCCGATTTTTGTCGTATTCCCAGAAATGCACATGCGAATCGATAGTCATAGTGGCGCAATTAAGTAGTCAGAGCAAAAATTTTATCCATCAACATCCATTTTTCACCAGCTGCGGCCCACTGAAGTGGCTGCTGAAATTTCCACATCAAAGTTTCCCAATCCTGAACCTTTGGGTTTGCAGCATCAGCCCTGGCCTTTTTATCAAATGAAAAAGCCGGACCCACTTCCATAATCATAAAAAGCCGGTTACCGGTCCGGTAAATCTCCATGTTTTGAATACCGGAAGCCTTTATACTTTCAACAATCTCCGGCCACACATGGCGGTGATAATCTTCATATTCTTTGATAAGATCCGGATCATTTTTGAGATCAAGTGCAAGACAATATCTGTTAAGGTCAGCCATAGCCTGGTCTTATATTTATAATTACTCAAAACATAATTCAATTACTGAACTTCAACAGCTTTGTAACCAACCGCCTTTTGTTTTGAAGTTCCCAGTCCATCGATTCCTAATTCAACCACATCACCGGCCTTCAGATAAAGTGGTTCGGGTTTTTGACCAAGACCTACACCAGCCGGGGTTCCTGTACTGATAATATCTCCTGGCAGCAAGGTCATGAACTGGCTAAGATAATGTACCAGATAAGGGATCTTGTAAACGAGGTTACCAGTGTTACCATCCTGCATCATTTTTCCATTCACGGTTAGCCATAAACGAAGATTATTCAAATCGCCGATTTCATCAGGTGTTACAAGATAGGGACCAAGGGGCGCAAAAGTATCGCAACTTTTTCCCTTAACCCATTGACCGCCTCTTTCAAGCTGAAACTCCCTTTCACTATAATCATTGTGAAGAACATAACCGGCAATATAATCAGCGGCATCTTTTTCTTCAATATATGAAGCCTTTTTGCCAATAACCACTGCAAGTTCAACTTCCCAATCTGTTTTTTTACTGTTTTTGGGAATGATAAGGTCATCATTAGGTCCGACTATAGCAGAGGTAGACTTAAAAAAAACTACCGGTTCAACGGGTAGAGTCATGTTGCTTTCCTTAGCATGATCCGAATAATTCAACCCAATGCAAATTAGTTTGGAGGGCCTCATGACCGGGGGAGCAAACCGTTCTATATGGTCTATTTTTTTACAATTATGGGGATTGCTTTTGACCCATGAATCCAGCATATGCAGCCGGTCTCCGCCAAAAAAATCTTCATCAAAATCTTCCCCGAACCCGCTGACATCACAATGCTCGCCGTTCGCGTTTACTATGCCTGGTTTTTCATCTCCCGGATCGCCGTACCTGAATAATTTCATAACTTTTGTTTTTGAAGGTTTAAACTTAAGTATTTTATTTCAATTACTTATGCAGACAGGGCAGCCAAAAAACTAACACTCATTAGTTTTTTAGATTACTTTTGGTGATCCAAATAATGAGACTGAATATGGATTACCAGCCAAAGTTTAAGGTAAGAATTGTAACTGCCGCTTCCCTGTTCGACGGGCATGATGCAGCTATCAACATTATGCGGCGCATTATGCAGTCAATGGGGGCCGAGATCATTCACCTCGGACACAATCGTTCAGTTGCAGAGATCGTGGAATGTGCTATTGAAGAAGATGTGCAGGGTATCGCTATTACAAGTTACCAGGGAGGGCATCTTGAGTTTTTCAAATACATGAAAGATCTGTTAGATCAGAATGGATGCGGGCACATTAAAATTTTCGGAGGCGGTGGAGGAACTATTCTTCCCCAGGAGATTACTGATCTTCAACACTATGGCATAACAAGGATTTTTTCACCGGACGATGGGAGGCGCCTGGGCCTTGAAGGAATGATCGAAGCGGTTATACGTGCCTGTGACTTTAATCTGAATGGAAATGTCAGCTCCGCCCGGTCTGTTAAAGGCCAGATAGATATAAGTAAACTAAGCCGTCAGATTACTAATGCAGAAAATGGGGTGGGCGCAACGGATCGGCATAGTCAAACAGTTAAGGACTCTACTGATAAAGCATCGACAATTAAAGATTCAATCCCGGTTTTAGGTATTACCGGGACAGGTGGTGCAGGCAAATCTTCGGTTACTGATGAAATCGTGAGGCGGTTTCTACATTATAACCAGCAAAAAATGATTGCAGTTATTTCGGTTGATCCTTCCAAGAAAAAAACGGGGGGAGCATTACTCGGTGACAGGATAAGGATGAATGCTATCTCGGGTCCGAGATCATACATGCGTAGCCTTGCTACCCGTCAAAGTGACCAGGCTCTTAGTAAATATGTAGGAGAAGCCATAGATGCGTGTAAAGCTGCAGGTTTTGATTTTGTAATTCTTGAAAGCGCGGGTGTTGGCCAGAGTGATACATCGATACTGGATTATTGCAATACGAGTTTATATGTAATGACACCTGAGTATGGTGCCGCTTCCCAGCTTGAAAAGATTAATATGCTTGATTATGCGGACCTGATAGCTATAAATAAATTCGACAAGGCAGGATCACTGGATGCATTACACGATGTAAAAAAACAATACAAAAGAAATCATGGTCTCTGGACGGTTAAAGATGAAGATTTACCTGTAATCGGAACCATCGCATCGCAATTTAATGATTCCGGAATCAATCTGTTGTATAATAAGCTTACCACATTAATAGCAGCAAAAACAAATGTGCATTTCGGGAACGGAGGAACAGGAGTAATACATGCTGGCCAGACAAGACCGCTGATCATTCCTTCATCGCGCGTGAGGTACCTGTCAGAAATTTCAGAACATAGCCGGCAGTACACAAAATGGATCACAGAACAATCTCAATTTGCGAGTAAGTTATACCAGTTGAATGGCACAATTTCCATATTAAATGATCAGATGGATAAGCCTGCTGGGAACGTTCATTCAAAATCAGCTATTCAGACATTATTTAATGATTATGAAAAACAAATCGATGGTGAAAACCTGGCAGTGATCCGTGATTGGCCCTCGGTGAAAAAAATGTATCAATCAGACCATTTTGAATACCAGGTAAGAGATCAGATTATCAAACAGCCGCTTTCAACTGAAAGTTTGTCTGGTACGCGTATTTCAAAAGTCGTTTTACCATCATATAAAGATTGGGGTGATATACTAAAATGGCAGCTGCAGGAAAACCTTCCCGGGAAGTTTCCTTATACCGCCGGTGTCTTCGAACTTAAGCGAACAGAGGAAGATCCAACCCGCATGTTTGCGGGCGAGGGTGGTCCCGAAAGAACCAACAAGCGATTTCATTATGTTTCCCTGGGCCAACCGGCCATCCGCCTCAGTACCGCTTTTGACAGTGTTACATTATATGGCGAGGATCCTGATCCGCGTCCCGATATATTTGGCAAAATTGGCAACAGTGGTGTAAGCATTGCGAGTGTTGATGATGCTAAAAAACTGTACAGTGGTTTTGATCTTTCTGATCCAAAAACATCTGTGAGTATGACCATCAACGGGCCGGCACCGATACTGCTGGCATTCTATCTTAATGCTGCTATAGATCAGCAATGCGAATTGTGGCTGAACAAAAACAGCGATTGGCAGGAGGCCTCACAAATTATATCAAGCAAGTTTAAACATTTACCAAAGCCCGTGTATTATAACCCCGCATTTCCTGAGCGATTGCCAGAGGGCAATAATGGACTGGGATTGGAACTGCTGGGCCTGAGCGGTAACGAAGTAATACCTCAGGAAATATATGAACAGATAAAGGCCGGTACACTCGCAGCTGTGCGGGGAACTGTACAGGCTGATATTCTGAAAGAGGACCAGGCGCAGAATACCTGCATCTTTAGTACAGAGTTTGCATTAAAGCTGATGGGAGATGTTCAGGAATATTTTATCAGGAACAAGATCCGGAATTTCTACAGTGTTTCTATCAGTGGTTATCATATTGCTGAAGCAGGTGCTAACCCGGTAACACAGCTGGCTTTCACCCTGGCAAATGGCTTTACATATGTTGAGTATTATCTTAGCCGTGGAATGCATATCGATGAATTCGCTCCCAATCTTTCTTTCTTTTTCAGCAACGGAATGGATGCAGAGTACTCTGTTATTGGCCGGGTTGCCAGGCGAATATGGGCCAAAGCGATTCGATTTAAATATAACGGCAATGAACGTTCGCAGAAACTAAAATATCATATCCAGACCAGTGGAAGAAGCCTGCATGCTCAGGAAATTGACTTCAATGATATCCGGACAACATTACAGGCCCTTTATGCGATCTATGATAATTGCAATTCACTTCATACAAATGCATATGATGAAGCTATCACTACTCCCACCGAGGAAAGTGTAAGAAGGGCTATGGCCATTCAGCTAATAATCAACCGGGAACTTGGCTCTGCTAAAACAGAAAATTTTATGCAGGGAAGCTTTGCTATTGAAGAGCTCACCGACCTCGTTGAAGAGGCTGTACTCATGGAATTTGACAGGCTCACAGACAGAGGCGGCGTGCTTGGTGCCATGGAACGTATGTACCAGCGAAATAAAATACAGGAAGAGAGTCTGCATTATGAAACGTTAAAACATACAGGTGAACTGCCGATTGTGGGTGTGAATACATTTCTTAATAAGAAAGGTTCTCCCACAGTTCTGCCTGGGGAAGTAATCAGGAGTACCACTGAAGAAAGGGAACAGCAGATTCAAAATCTCGGTGCTTTTAAGAAAAGGAATGAAACAACTTCCGGGGCCATACTTGATAAACTGAAAAATGTGGCGCTCGCAAATGGAAACATTTTCGATGAGTTAATGGAAACAGTTAAACATTGTACACTCGGTGAAATTACGCATGCACTTTATGAAGTTGGTGGGCAGTATCGCAGAAGCATGTGAAAAAGAGTTATGAGTTATGAGTTATGAGTGAGTGGACGAGTTTTTTAAATCTATAGTGCTTAAGAATTTTCGGGTCAGCTTAATTTGATTTAGCTTTTTTGGGATGGGTTTTATTTGTTGTTGATTTGTTTGTGGTATTGTTTGAGATCGCTTTTTTGGTTGTTGCTTTGTTTCGTGCTGCTTTTTTTGTTGTCACATTGTTAGTTGTTGTTTTGTTCGTTGCCGCTTTTTTTATTGCTACTTTATTTGTTGTTGCTTTGATTGTTGTTGCTTTGACTGTTAGTGCTTTGACTGTTGTACCTTTTGCCGGCGTCAATTTATTTGGTGAAGTTTTATGTTGTTTTGAATGCAACTCGTCGCTACTGTATTTCACCTGGTCGTGTTCGCAATAATAGTTCCTGCGTTTTGTTTTTCCGCCATCTTTAACCGTAACTTCTCCGCCACAAACAGCGCAGTATTCCTGTTTATACACATTACAGTGTTTAAGCAGCGTTCCCGCTCTTTTCCATTTTAAAAAATCAAAAGAATATCGGTGAACTTCCTTAGTAAGAAAATTGATTTTTTCTTTTGGAACATCTGCTATTATGTTTTCAGGATGAAGTTTTGCACTGTACATTACTTCATTTTTTATGATGTTTCCCACCCCGGAAAAAATATGCTGATCCATAAGCACATCGCATATAAAAGTGTTTGGTTTTGCGAGCACCTTATCGCCTGCCTTTCCAGGGTCCCATGATTTATTCATGATGTCTGCTGACCAGTCATAAACAGAATCAAGATCTTCCTGGATCAGAACAATCTGCGAAACATAAAAATTAAGTTCTCCTTCCTTGAAGCTCAGTGAAAGTTTTGGATTTGCCTTAGCGGCACGTTCGTTGATCTTGTAGGATCCAAATAACATGAAATGCACTCTTATTGCAAGTTTTTTACCCAGCACTATAATAAGGTGTTTGCCCCAGGTGGTGACCTCCTTAACGGTTTTACCTTTTATTAATTTTTTATCAAGCTTGCCATAGCCGGATACATCAAGAATTTTCTTTCCTTTGAATTGTTCGAGCGCTTCTTTGGCAATAACTATGGAAGGGCCTTCTGGCATGATAAGATTTTGATTATTTTTTACAAAATGCAGGCCATTATGATTGCGATCAATAAAATTACAATCTGGCGGGCAAGTTGTAATTTCATACAAACGCTAAACAATACCCGCAGATGTTTATTTTACAAGCTTCAGACGGCTTTGACTGGTATAAGTTCCTTATGGGGGAGGAAGAATGGGTGTTCATCGGAGAAGTCATCTTCCGATCGGCAATTATGTTTATAGTTGCATTGTCTGCATTGCGTATTCTTGGAAAGCGTGGGGTTAGGCAGATTTCGATCTTTGAACTGGTTGTGATCATCACCCTGGGCTCGGCTGCCGGCGACCCTATGTTTTATAAAGATGTAGGCATTTTGCCCGCACTTGGTGTTTTTATTGTTATCGTTTCTTTATATTATTTTGTAACCTACCTGGTTGGTAAAAATAAAAGATTTGAGCGCCTGATAGAAGGAAAGCCAGTTTGCCTGATCCAGGATGGAAGATTTTCAGTTGAAAATTTTAAAAAAGAAGCCCTGGCCCAGGATGAATTTTTCGCGGAACTACGTGTAAAAGGGATATCACAACTTGGCCAGGTTGAGCAGGCAATCATAGAAACCAATGGTGATATCAGTATCTTTCATTATCCTGATGATAAAGTAAAGCCCGGTCTTCCTATACTGCCACGGGCCTCCTCAGAACAGGAAACTAAAATAGACTCTGCCGGCATTTATTCATGTACTTTTTGCGGTAACACTGAATCGTTTGAAACCGCAACCGCAAAATACGTCTGCAAAAAATGTAAGAAAGAAAAATGGGTAAAAGCCAGTACAAGAAAGAGGGTAACCTAGATCCTGGCCTGTGCTTTGGTGGATTGAATTCTGTTGCCGATCCTTATTCCTGCGTTGATTTTGACACCTCCGCTGATCTTAATTCCGGGTTCGATTTACGCCCTGGTCTGCATTTGATTCTGTCGTTGATTCCTGTGAAGGTTTTGCTCCGGAATCCTCCCTGTGGCCCAGTCCGATTGAAATCGAATGTTCGATCGCCTCCTTACTATGCCTGAAAAAACAATATGGAATCCCGGCAGATCTGAGGCTGCTTTCAAGTGCCGCTAAAGATATTTTATTATTGCTTGAAACATTCCTGATATAGACCGCAAATACCTGCCCGGGATGATGGTCAGCAATAGAACGATAGATTTCGGGATCCTTTTGTGAATTATCACCCAATAAAATAAATCGTTGGTTAGGAAATGCATCCATGATCCTGACTACACGGGCAAACTTTCCTTCGTGTTTGGTTTTCCCCGTTTTTACGAGCTGGTACCAGCGCTTGAGCTGACTCAACAAAAATATTCCCTGTGGCAATTTCTGTATCCTTAAAAATTCATTCAGATAGTCATAAAGATTCCACTCGCTGCTTGAAACATAAAAAAGGGGATTGGGTGTATCATCATCTGTTTGTGCTTGTTCGAGTAAACGATAATGTTCTCTCACTCCTTCAAAAGCATGGCGGCTGCGGGCATTGTTACTAAACAATGTCCATAATCGTTTAAAAATGGTAGATGAGTGAGAAACAAGAAAAGTATCATCAATATCGGAGATGATTCCTAATTGTGTTATATGTGGAACGAAGAATTCACCTTTTCCTGAAGCTATCACTTTTCCACCGGGGCCAAGGTAATCAACTGTAACTTCTTGAAATCCAGCCGGCACACTGGTTTCGGACGCCCATTCCAGCTTAAAATAACCATCGGTTTCAGTGACGGCGTGGATTTGTTGCTCCTTCCATTTGAGCACCACCGGAACACCTGCAATTGCCTTCACAAAAAATAACTTGAATAGCTGAAATATGTTCCTTAAAATACTTCTATGATAGGTAGTAGTCGGCTTAGAGCTTATCTTAAGTACATGGCCAGACAGGTGCAGGTTCTGCTGGTGCCCGTAACCTTTGTAAATTTTTACGGTAACATCTGTATTAATACCAAGTCTTTTCAGAAACTTTCTATACATATTCGACTTATTGGCATGACATTTTACCAAACAAGATCGTGCCACTAAAAGATATGAAAACTACTATTCATGAAATGTTTATTCATTGTTAACGAGGGATCCGGCGCCGGACAGAAAGACTGGGAACTGATCATCAAAGATTTTTTCCAGGGTCGTTCCGAACAAATAGAATTTTTTCGGCTTGAAAAAGATGCTAATAACAAGGAATTGTTGCTAAAGTCAATTGGTCAATTCGCCCCGGATCGGGTGATTGCGGCTGGCGGAGATGGTACGGTGAAGATGGCAGCCGAAGTAATATTGGGAAAAAATATTCCATTAGGAATTATTCCGGCGGGCTCGGCTAATGGCATGGCCAAAGAACTCGAAATTCCGATGGAGCCTGCTGCGGCGATTGAACTTGCAGTAACAGGGGAACCAAAACCCCTGGACCTGATTTTTATAAATGAAGAATACTGTATCCATCTTAGCGATATTGGTTTGAACGCAAGGATGCTGGAACATTTTGAACAATTTGAAACCCGTGGCTTCATTGGCTACGCAAGGGCTTTACTTAAGATGTTGGGCAGGCACCAATTCATGAGACTTAATCTCCAGGCAAATAACCGGGTATACAAAAGAAAAGTGGTTATGGCTGTTATTGCCAATGCATCCCAATACGGGACCGGTGCAAAAATCAATCCTACCGGCAACCCATCAGATGGTGAATTTGAAGTGGTATTGGTGCGAAGGCTCGGATTGATTGAATTATTAAAAATGATATTGACGGGTAAACCACTGGACAAAAACAAAACCGAAGTTATCAAATGTAAAAGAATGAAACTTACCGCCACAAGGCCTTACCCGTTCCAGGTAGACGGTGAGTCCCGTGAAATGCAAAAAGAAATAAATGCGGTTATTGAACCCGGTGCACTGCAGGTTATCAGGGCATAACTCATAATATTCATTTTCTGGGCCAACCGGTAATTGGGTCTGAGGATAGATCCGGGTATCTTCTGCTCATCATTGGACTTTACGGAATCTTTTTCTCTTGTTTGCTTTCATTTTTTTCCTCTCCCGGTTTGGTTGCGTTTTTCTCTTCTTTTTGTTCTTTTACTACCTGTTGCACAGAAGTACCGTTTTCTGCTTCAACTTCAACTGTTTTGGTTACTACGGCGTAGTGATCAGGATGTATTGCAGATCCATACCTTATTGCATAGAACTTGGTAAATTCTGCCCCGAAATAGAGTATCACTGCCGAATAATAGATCCACAACAATAAAACAACGAGTGAGCCTGCGGTACCATATGTACTGCCAATGTTACTTTTGCTGATATAAAACGATATCGCGAACTTTCCGAACATAAATAGTACGGCCGTAGCAATCGAGCCAGCCAGCACATCCCTCCATTTGATCCTGGCATCAGGCAGTACTTTAAATATCGCTCCAAACAAAACGGTGATGACTCCAAAAGTAATTACCAGGTTCAGAATATAAAACAAAATCACAGTTACATCGGGAAATACAGCCTGGAGTTTCTTATTGAGAGCTTCCAGAATTGCAGAAACGCCGAGCGATACAAGTAATAAAAATCCAAGCCCGACAATAATAGAAAAGGACAACAGCCGATTCTGAAGCATCTTCAGCCAGCCTTTTTTGGGTTTTGGCTTTAAGCCCCAAATCATATTAATCGAGTCCTGTATTTCTGCAAATACAGTTGTTGCACCTATGATCAGGGTAATGATACCGATTATGAGAGAGATCGTACCCTTGCCTTCAAGTGAAGCATTTGTAATTATCTGTTGAAGCTGCCGTGCAGTATCCTGACCCACAAAACTCTGTATCTGGTTGTATATGGAATCTTCTGTATTAGCCCTTCCAAAGAAAATGCTGCAGACAAAAATAATCACGATGAGCAATGGCGCCATCGAGAAAATTGTATAATAAGCAAGCGCACCGCTAAGTTTTAGAACCTTGTCATCTGAAAAACCAGTAAACGAATCTTTCAACACTTCCCACATGCCTTTCACCGTTAACTTCCTGCTCATTCCGTTTTTCGTCACTCTTGCAAAAAATTGACCAGCAACCAACATTACCTTCCCTTTACCAATATTATCTTCCCTTTGAATTATTTCGGATTGAACACCGAATTGAACACCGAATTGAAGACAGTTTATATATCTTCATCGTTCAACACTATGCGTATACCTTCTTTAGTCAAAAACCTGTACTTCCAGGTCATCTTCGCCATTATTACAGGCATATTGCTGGGACACTTTTTTCCAGGGATCGCAGTAACCCTGAAGCCACTTGGAGACGGTTTTATCAAGCTTGTGAAAATGATGATCGTGCCGGTAGTATTTTGCACGATAGTCTCAGGAATTGCAGGAATGGAAAATATGAAAAAAGTGGGCCGCGTAGGGCTAAAGGCAATTCTGTATTTCGAGGTACTTACAACCTTTGCTCTTATCACAGGGCTGGTTATAGTTAACCTGGTGAAGCCCGGTGTGGGTATGCATGTGGATGTCAAAACCCTCAATACATCCGGCATCAGTACTTATACGGCGAAGGCTAAACAACCTGCCGGCACAGTGGATTTTATATTACACATCATTCCCGACACAATTATGGGCGCCTTTGCAAATGGCGAGTTACTGCAGGTACTGCTGTTTTCAATACTTCTTGGATACGGCCTAACCCGGATTGGATCTAAAGCGGTGCCTGTGACCAATTTCATTGAATCTTTTTCAAAGGCCATATTTGCCATCATACATATGATTATGAAGCTGGCCCCTATCGGGGCACTGGGTGCGATGTCATTTACGATTGGAAAGTACGGTCTCGGAACATTGTTATCCCTGGGAAAGCTGATGGCTGTATTTTACAGCACCTGCCTGTTTTTTATCATTGTTGTTCTTGGATCCGTGTTGAAGTTTTATGGTTTCAGCATATTTAAATTACTCAGTTATCTCAAGGAAGAGCTACTGATCGTGCTTGGCACTTCTTCTTCAGAATCTGCTTTACCAAGACTCATGGAAAAGCTCGAAAAAGCCGGTTGTTCAAAACCGGTAGTCGGGCTGGTAGTGCCAACCGGTTATTCTTTTAACCTGGATGGCACTTCAATCTACCTCACCATGGCCGCCGTATTCATAGCACAGGCAACAGATACTCCACTAACTCTTGGCAACCAGCTGACATTGCTTGCAGTATTGCTTATAAGTTCTAAAGGTGCCGCCGGTGTCACCGGCAGTGGCTTCATAACCCTGGCTGCAACCCTGCCATTAGTTGGCAATGTGCCGGTTGCGGGAGTAGCCCTTATCCTCGGTATAGACCGCTTTATGAGTGAAGCCCGGGCACTGACAAATATTATAGGTAATGCAGTCGCTACGATAGTGGTCTCCGGATGGGAAAATGAGATAGACCGCGAGGAAGCGAAAAAATATATTTAGAAACATCGCACAAATGCCTGATTTCGTAGACTTATTTCTACACATAACGGCATTTGCAGGCGGGCCTGCCTTTTATCTGTTGGTATCCAACTAATGATTACTCCGGTTTATTAAAATAATCTTAATCTCCTGTTTAAGAAAAAGAAACCGTCTCCAATGGCGTCCAATTTACAGCCGGATTGATCAAATCGTCCCGAGATAAAACAATCACCATGAAGTTGCGACTAAATGTATTGATCAGAACATTTATATTAATCATATCCTTGCTTAGCGGGTCACCACAACTTAGTGCACAGGACCTGGTTCAAAAAGACTCGGCACTAAGCTGGGATCTTCAGACCTGCCTGGAATATGCCCGAAAAAATAACATCCAGGTAAATACACTTCGATTTGATCAGAGGTTGAGCGAACAGGATTATCTGTTTGCAAAAGCCTCAAGATTGCCGACCCTTAATGGCAGCCTCACACAGTCATTTACAAACAGTAAAAATGCAAACCCCGTTGTGGGAGGTTTTCAGACTCAATCAAGCTTTGCCGGCAACTATTCATTAAACACAGGATGGACACTCTATAATGGCGGATATCTCAGGAAAAACGTTGAGCAACAGGAATTATTTATTCAATCAGCAGGATTATCGGTCAGGGAAGCGGAAAATGACATTACAATCCAGATAACCCAGGCATTTTTGAATATACTGTTGGCAAAAGAAAACATTGTATACCTGGAAGATGTGTTAAATACCTCTCGCTCACAGTATAAACAGGCCGATCAGCGTTACCAGGCTGGTGCAATTTCGAAGAAAGATCTGTTGCTGCTGCAGAGCCAGGTTGCAAGTGACGAGTATACCCTCGTGAATGCACATACTTCTTACCGGCAGAATACAGTGAACCTTAAACAAATATTACAGATACCATCCTCCATAAATTTCCAGGCAGCAGAGCCGGATACAGTAGTTGCTACTGAAGCAATACCGACACTTGAAGAAGCATCAAGAACAGCTCTCCAAAACAGGCCGGAAGTGCAGAACAGCCAGCTTGGCATAACCATCGCTGAAGTAGAACTGGAGAAACAAAGGGCATTGGGCAGGCCATCAATAACCCTGGGCGGAAATATTTCAACCGGGTATTCAGATAATCAAACCACGAAGTTTGTTCCCCAGCTTGATAATAATTTTTTCCAGCGTTTAGGCGTTACCGTTGGTATCCCTATTTTTAATAACAGGAATGTTAAAACCAATGTCGAAAGATCCAGGATAGCGATTGAACAGGCAAAATTAACACTGTTGGGAACTAAGACAACCCTGGACCAGGCTGTGGAGCAAGCTTATATAGCTGTACTTAATGCGCAGGCCCAATATACTGCTGCAGAAGTGCAGTTGAAGGCAAACGAGGAAACCTATAAGATCACATCGGGTGAACTGGAACTGGGAGCAGTAAATGCACTTGATTTGCTGTTGCAGAAAAATCTGTATGTGCAGGCAGCACAGGCTTTTGTTCAGGCAAAATACAATGCAGTACTTAGCATTAAGGTTTACAACTTCTACACCGGTGTTCCTGTAACATTAAATTGAGACTGATTAAAAGCAATAGCATAAACACAAACAAGATGAAAAGATATAGATGGATAATATGGATCGTTGTAATCGCCCTGGTTGGAACAGGTATCTGGTTCTGGAAATTCAGGGAAATGGAAGCACCGCTTGTATTGGAAACCGAAACTCCTAAAATGGGATATATCTCAACCAGCGTTACTGCCACAGGAACTATTCAGCCAGTGGACACAGTATCCGTCGGTACCCAGGTTTCGGGCACTATCAGTAATGTATATGCGGATTTTAACTCAACGGTGAAAAAAGGGCAGTTGATTGCGGAGATCGACAAGTCTCTTTTCGTTGCGGAGGTTCAGCAAATCAATGCAAATCTGCAACAGGCAAAAAGCCAGGTGGTTTTCCAGGAAAGTAATTATAACCGCCAGAAAAGCCTTTACGATATTGGTGCTATCAGCAAGGCAGAATATGAAAACGCCGTCTATCAGCGTAATATCGCAAAAGACAATGTAGTAAGTGTAGCGAGCCAGCTTGATGCAGCCAATCGCAACCTCTCATTTGCGAGTATTTTTTCGCCAATGGATGGTACTGTTATGGCCAGGAACGTCAGCGTTGGCCAGACTGTAGCTGCAAGCTTCAACACTCCCACTTTATTTATTATTGCCAGGGATCTTACTAAAATGCAGGTCAGGGCATCTGTTGACGAAGCAGATATAGGAAATGTTAAGAAGGGACAAAGAGTCACCTTTACCGTTGATGCTTTTCCTGATGAGGTTTTTGAAGGCAACGTTAAGGATATCAGGCTGCAGGCCAATGTTGCAGCAAACGTGGTTACATATGTAACGCTTGTAGATGCGCCCAATGATGATATGAAGCTGAAGCCTGGCATGACGGCAAGCATTACCCTGTTTACAAAAGAGATCCCGAATACGATGCTGGTTTCCTCCAGGGCGATAAAGTTTAAACCGGATTCGGCGATGATGAAAAAATATATTATAGAAGGTGCAGAAGATAATGCTGCAGGACCCCGGAAACGTTCAATGCCTGATGCCGATAACGGCCCGGGAACCATGCCGGGTGATACGACAAAACCGCTACTTAAGAAAAAAGCAGAACGGTCCTCAGACAAAGCAGTGGTTTGGGTGAAAAAAGATAGCACGATCAGTCGGAGAGTGATAGAGACGGGATTGAATGATAATGCCAATGTGCAGGTATTGTCTGGTCTCAACGAAGGTGATGTGGTGGTGAGCGGAATTATCCAGGCCGGGGATGAAAAAAATGGTAGCGCCGCGACTCGTAGTCCCTTTATGCCACCACGCCGTGGCGGCGGGGGTGGTGGTGGCGGTGCAGGACGTGGTCGTCAATAAAGCAATCCGCAACAAATGCGGGACAATCAATGTCGGTACTGAATAAAAAAACAATTTGATGGGCAAAATGATATTAGAGTTAGATGATCTGAAAAGAGAATTCAGAATGGGCTCTGAAGTTGTCCGGGCTTTGAAAGGAGTTTCTTTTGAGGTGAATGCCGGTGAATTTGTGACCATTATGGGAAGCAGTGGATCTGGTAAAACGACACTTCTAAACATACTTGGATGTCTCGATAAACCAACATCCGGAAAATATTTGTTGGATGGAGTTGATATAGGCCTCTTATCAAGAAATGAATTAGCGTCTCTTAGAAATCAAAAAATTGGATTTGTCTTTCAGTCATACAATCTCCTGGCAAGGACAAGTGCGAGGGAAAATGTTGAACTACCTTTACTATATAATTCTTCCATCTCTTCAAAAGAGCGCAGAAAGAAAGCAATTGAGGCACTGGAAGCGGTTAAGCTGGGTGACCGGCTCAATCATTTACCAAACCAATTATCAGGCGGCCAGCAACAAAGAGTCGCTATCGCGAGAGCATTGGTGAATGAACCGGTAATGATACTGGCTGATGAAGCAACTGGCAATCTCGATTCGCGCACCTCGTATGAGATCATGTCGTTGATGCAGGAGTTAAATCAACAACATGGAAAAACAATTGTGTTTGTAACCCATGAGCCTGATATCGCTGCCTTCAGCAACAGAACAGTAACATTGAAAGATGGGAAGGTAGTCAGGGATAGTAAAAATGAAAACATCAGATCAGCGAAGGAAATGCTTGCTGGATTACCGGTAACGGAAGACTATTGATTCAATTGATAAATCATTTGTTATGAACATTCCAAATCTTATCCGCATAGCTTTCCGCGCATTGCAAAGAAATAAGCTTCGTGCTTTTCTCACGATGCTCGGTATCATCATTGGTGTAGCTGCTGTGATCGCTATGGTGGCAATAGGTCAGGGATCAAAACAAAGCATACAGGACCAGCTATCAAGTATGGGATCGAATATGATTACAATCCGGGCAAACAGTAATTCAACTGTCGGCGGTGGTGCAAGGCTTGAATCATCATCACTGCAATCATTAACCCTGGAGGATATTAAAGCGATTGAAAAACAAGCCAATTACATAAGCGCAATCAGCCCTGCTGTACAATCGCGGGGCCAGGTCATAAATGGTGCATTGAACTGGCCAACACAGATGCAGGGCGTAGCTCCCGATTATCTTGAAATCCGCGGCTGGCAGATCAAAGAAGGAGTTGCATTCACAGATGAAGAGGTTAACGGTGCGGCAAAAGTTTGCCTGGTGGGTCAAACTATTGTAGATAATCTTTTCACACCTGGTGATGACCCGGTTGGCAAAATAATCCGATATAATAAAATACCTATCAAGATTATCGGCGTGCTGGCAGAAAAAGGCGAAAATGCTTTTGGATCAGACCAGGATGATGTGGTTCTTGCACCATACACAACCGTGCAAAAAAGAATCATGGCCATTACCTATATTCAAAACATCTATGCTTCGGCAATCGACGAAAAAAGCACAGAACCAGCTACAGCAGAGATCTCTCAAATTCTGCGGGCATCACACAAACTGACAGAATCAGATGACGATGACTTCAGTGTAAGAACACAGGCTGAACTGATCAATACATTTAGCTCGACCAGCGAGCTTCTGACAGTGCTACTCACGGCAATAGCTGGTATCTCTCTGATCATCGGTGGGATAGGCATCATGAATATCATGTACGTATCTGTAACAGAACGAACAAAAGAAATTGGATTAAGAATGTCAATAGGTGCCAAAGGAATTGATATACTGATGCAATTCCTTATCGAAGCGATCCTTATCAGCATTACCGGTGGAATAATAGGTGTATTGCTTGGCATCGGTGCAACAAAACTTATTACCAGCCTGCTCTCATGGCCAACACTGGTTTCCGAATCTTCCATTCTTTTATCATTTGCTGTTTGTGCAATCACCGGTGTATTCTTTGGTTATTATCCTGCACAAAAAGCATCGAGACTGGATCCCATTGAAGCACTGAGGTATGAGTAAATAATTGTAATTTGCCGCATATCATGGAATGGCAAAAGCTTTACAGCGCCAGAAGATCAGGCTCAGAAAACAGAACAGGAAATTCACCGGAGACCATCAGGAATTCTTTTCTGCGCGATTACGATCGCATAATATTTTCATCAGCTTTCAGGCGGTTACAAAATAAGACACAGGTTTTCCCTTTACCCGGCCCTGTTTTCGTGCATAACAGGCTAACCCATAGTCTGGAGGTTGCATCAGTGGGGCGATCGATAGGAAAAGCAGTAGGAGACGCTATAGCTGGAAAATACCTTGGCCAGGACGAAGAATTTAAAGAATTTTATAAGTATGAGCTTCCTTCAGTAATTGCAGCAGCTTGTTTAGCGCATGATATCGGTAACCCGCCTTTCGGTCATTCTGGAGAAGATGCGATCCGGGTTTTTTTCAGACAAATGGAAGGTGAGACAAGGAAAAGATTTACAGATCAGCTATCTGAAAATCAGCAACGCGATCTGCTGTTGTTTGAAGGGAACGCAAATGCCTTTCGTACACTGACACATCATTTCAATGAAAACATTCCCGGTGGTTTCAGGCTTACTTATGCAACACTGGCTTCAATAATAAAATATCCTTCAGATTCTTTAAACGGCTTTAACAAAGGTCAGCTTATTACAAAAAAATCGGGATTTTTTGATCCTGAAATAGGCACTTATAAAAATATCGCTGAAGTACTTGGAATACCTCAACCCGATTCATCAAAAAATGTTTTCGCCAGGCATCCGTTTGTGTTCCTGGTAGAAGCAGCAGATGACATATGTTATCGTATCATCGATTTTGAAGATGCACACCGGCTCAATATTATATCCAGAGAAACTATCAAGGATCTGTTTCTATCTTTTTTTGACTTTGAAGAAGGATACGATTCGCGCGATCGCGTTGAAGCCACCTTTAATTCAATAAATGATGATAATCAAAAGATCCAGTTCCTGCGTGCAAAACTGATTGGATTCCTGATCTTCCGGTTAAGGGATATTTTTATGGACAAAGAGGAAGAACTTCTTAATGGAACACTCACTAAATCGCTGATCGATTACTTGCCAGAGAGGGAAAAAGCCCTGATCAAAACCATAGATGAGTTTTCTGTAGAACATATCTATAATCACAGGTCAGTAGTTGAAATTGAAATCGCCGGATATAATGTTATCGGTGGTCTTCTTGAAGAATTTGTCGGAGCTGTTCTTCATCCAGGATCCTCAAAATCAGAAAAACTACTTCAGCTTATTTCGAAGCAGTTTACAATTACCGGTAAGGAACAATTTCTCTATCATGACGTGCTCTCAGTGGTGGATTATATTGCGGGCATGACGGATCTCTATGCCGTCGATATTTACCGCAAAATAACCGGCATGACTTTTCCACAGATAAGATAGGTGCGATATTGTACATAAATCTTAATTTCACCCCGCTTGCCCTAACACAAAATGAATTCATGACAGCAGAACATCAACGTCTGGCGGTAAACGCTGCAAAACGAATACCTTTAGAGCAGTGGGGCCCGTATCTCAGTGACAGGCAATGGGGCACTGTGAGGGAAGATTACGGACCATATGGCGATGCATGGCATTATTTTCCTTATGATCATGCTCATTGCCGCGCCTATCGCTGGGGTGAAGATGGCCTTGGCGGCATTTCAGACTTCTTTCAGAATTTATGTTTTGCAGTTTCATTGTGGAACGGAAAAGACTCCATACTAAAGGAAAGACTTTTTGGACTGGGAAACAGCCAGGGCAATCATGGTGAAGATGTTAAAGAACTCTACTATTATCTGGATAATATTCCATCGCATTATTACATGGAATTCCTGTATAAATATCCGCAACAGGCTTTCCCTTACGAGACGATAATCGCCGAAAACCAGAAGCGTTCAAAACAGGAACCGGAATATGAATTGCTCGATACAGGGGTGTTTAACAAAAATGAATATTTCGATGTCAGGATCACCTATGCAAAACAATCATCGACAGATATTTTTATCAAAATCAATATTCTCAACCGTGGGGAGAATGCGGCACCTATAACGGTGTTGCCTACTCTATGGTTTTATAATCGCTGGAACCAGACTGAAAAAAAACCGGTTATTGTTACCAGGGATAAATTTTCAGTTAAAGCAACTTATAAAAGACTTGGCTCATACTATCTCTATTTTCAACCTCCAAAGGATCGCTTATTCACCGAAAATGAAACCAACACTGAAAAAGTAAGCGGGATCCCCAATGCCACACCTTTTGTAAAAGATGCATTTCATGATGCTGTCATCAACAAAAAAAATGTAAATGAATTAAGAGCAAAAAAATCAGGGACCAAATTTGCTCCTGTTTATGAATACAATATCGAAGGTGGAAAATCCAAGGACATTTATTTGCGCCTGAGTAACAAAATATCTGATAATCCATTTGCAACCGGCTTCGAATATATTTTCAATCTTAGAAAAGAAGAGGCAAATAGCTTTTACAATGCCATTATCCCTGAGACCGGCAACGAAGATCTGTACAATATCCAAAGACAGGCGCTTTCCGGAATTCTGTGGAGTAAACAATACTATCATTTTGATGTTGAACGCTGGCTCAGTACAAGCGATGGCATTACACCAGTTAACCCGGGCAAACAAAACGGGCGCAATCACGACTGGAAACATCTCAAGAACCAGGATATAATAGCAATGCCCGACAAATGGGAGTATCCCTGGTATGCGGCATGGGATCTGGCTTTTCATTGCATTCCGATGGCTATGGTTGATCCGACTTTCGCAAAACACCAGCTGTTGCTGATCATGCGGGAATGGTATATGAAGCCTGATGGACAATTACCTGCCTATGAATGGAATTTCAGTGATGTTAATCCACCCGTTCAGGCCTGGGCAGCACTACAGGTTTATATCATTGAAAAAAACAAAACAGGCAAAGGGGATATAAACTTTCTAAAACGCATCTTTCAAAAACTGCTCATCAACTTTACCTGGTGGGTGAACCGGAAAGATGCCAGCGGAAATAATCTATTTGAAGGAGGATTTCTTGGACTCGATAACATAGGTGTATTTAACCGGAGTATCCAGTTACCCGGGCAGATGCAACTGGAACAGGCTGATGGAACAAGCTGGATGGGAATGTATGCACTGAATATGATGGATATCGCACTCGAGATAGCCATGGTTGACCGCGCATTCGAAGACACTGCTACTAAATTTTTCGAGCAGTTTGTATTGATAGCCGAAGCGCTGAATGAACAGGGCATGTGGAATGAAGACGACAAATTTTTCTATGACACCCTTGCAATTGCAGGCTCTCCACCCCTGCAACTAAGGATACATTCAATAGTTGGCCTCACTACCCTTTTTGCTGTTGCCATCATCGAAAAGAAGATGCTGGATAAACTGTCTGACTTCAAAAAAAGAATAAGCTGGTTTGAAAATTATCGCCTGAAAAACAACAAATACTGGCCAAACGAAGAACATAGTGACGGTGAACAGATCCTGCTTTCGCTGATTCCTCAGCAAAGGTTGATCTACCTTCTCGAAAGATTATTGAACGAATCTGAATTCCTTTCAGAAGGGGGTATCAGGGCCTTATCAAAATATCACGAAGCCAACCCTTATTCAGTTAAGATTGATGGGGTTGAGTATACAATCCAATATGATCCGGGTGATTCTACTTCCAATTTTTTTGGAGGTAATTCAAACTGGCGTGGTCCGGTCTGGATGCCGATCAACTTTATTATCATTCAGTCGATCCGGAAATACGGTGAATTCTATGGAGAAAGCCTTTTAGTGGAATGCCCGGTCGGTTCAGGCAATAAAATGAACCTGATACAGGTAGCTGATGAACTTACCCAACGAGTGATCAGCCTTTTCCGGAAAGACAAAAACGGTGATCGCAGTCTACATGGCGAATACAACTGGTTCTATCGCCAGCCCGGCAATGAGCATCTACTGTTATTTTTTGAGTATTTCCATGGCGACAGTGGCAACGGGCTCGGCGCAAGTCACCAAACCGGCTGGACCGCTGTTGTCGCGGAGCTTATCCAGGAAGCCGAAAATAAAAAGAAACGGGCGCAGGCACCTGCCCCGGTAATATCTGATGGACTTGAGGAGTGAACACCCGTTCATATAGCTATTTTTCCGCTGATGTTTTTGACCCCGGATGTTTGTAACATCAGGCGGTCATTTGCAACTAATTGTGAAATCAGATATATGAAGCGTTATCAATTCCTGTTCATCTTGCATTTATGCTGTGTGTCGGCTGCATTTGCACAAGTAACACCAGGACAATCAACAGGACAGGCAGCACCTGGCCAGACCATAAAGGGGAATATTGTTGATGAACAATCCCGGCCTTTACCAGCAGCTTCTGTGATGTTGAAGAAAAAGGTCGATTCTGCTGTCGTAAAAATTGCAGTAAGTGACAAGGATGGTAATTATTTATTCGAAAATATCAGTCCGGGAAGCTATTTCCTTAATACTTCTTTTGTTGGATATGCCCAGCATTTTTCAGATCCTTTTGAAGTTTCTGCCACAGCTCAAAAGGCTTTGACCCCGATAAAACTTTCGAAAAATACCAGCGATCTTAAAGCAGTAGAAGTAGTTGTTAAAAAGCCAATTGTTGAAATCAGGGCAGACAAAACCGTACTCAATGTAGAAGGCAGCATCAACGCAGTAGGGCAGGATGCCCTGGAACTACTGAGAAAGTCGCCGGGAGTGATGGTTGATAAAGACGATAACCTTTCGCTAAGCGGTAAAAATGGTGTCCAGGTTTATGTAGATGGAAGACCCACCCCACTTGCGGGTGCTGACCTGGCGGCTTACCTGAAAACACTGCAGTCCTCATCAATCGAAGCAATTGAGATCATTACCAGCCCATCAGCTAAATATGATGCCGCTGGTAATGCCGGTATTATCAATATAAGGTTAAAGAAAAACAAGGCTTATGGCACAAATGGTTCTGTAAATGCAGGATTTAACCAGGGCATTTATCCAAAATATCTTGGAGGTCTCTCATTAAATCACCGCAATAAATACATAAATTTTTACGGTAATTATAATTATAACCATTCAAAGAATGAAAGTTGGATGAACATATACCGGTTGCAACTGGATACTTTGTTTGATGGCAGTTCAACCGGCCAGTTTAGAAATAACTCGCACAACTTCAAAGCTGGTATCGATTATTCATTAAATAGCAGGAATACCATTGGTGTGATGTTTAATGGTAACTATGCCGATATTCAGTTTAATAACAATTCCAAAACGCCGATTTCATATGTTCCGACCGGGGAAGTGGTAAAGATCCTGGCTGCACAAAATAATTCCGAAGGTTCCCGCAATAGCACCAATTTCAACTTCAACTATCGCTATGCAGACACGGCCGGGAAAGAACTGAATGTTGACGCAGATTACGGCATGTACCGTATCATGACAGACCAGTTACAACCCAACATTTATTTTGACCCGGTTACCGGCAACATGATCTCTTCAAGGATTTATAATATGCTTTCACCCAGTGATATTAATATCTATACCCTGAAGGCCGATTATCAGCAAAATCTCCTGAAGGGAAAACTGGGTCTTGGCGGTAAGGTATCTTATGTTAATAGCGTTAACGATTTCCAGCGTTTTGATGTATTGAGTTCTGCAAAAAAGATGGATACGCTTCGCAGCAATGCATTTGAATACAAAGAAAATGTAAATGCTCTTTATTTGAATTATGACAGGGCTTTCAAAGGCTTTATGATTCAGTTGGGTTTTCGTGTGGAGAACACAAATATTGAGGGCTATTCAAGCGGATTCCGGCAGGATGGAACCGGTTACATGAAATATGATTCCACTTTCAACAGGCATTATACCGACCTGTTTCCCAGTGCAGGTATAACTTTCAATAAAAAACCAACAAGCCAGATCGGTATAAGATATAGCCGGCGGATTGACCGCCCGGCTTACCAGGATCTGAACCCATTCGAATTCAAGATTGATGAGTATACATTTCAAAAAGGTAACACTACTCTCAGGCCCCAATATACAAACAGCATTTCGGTTACCCATACCTATAAGTATAAACTGAATACCGTGTTAACTTATAGTCATGTAAAAGACGTATTCACTTCACTCATTGATACAGCTGAAAAATCAAAGAGCTTTATTTCCAAATCAAACCTGGCCACCCAGGACATTGTGAGTCTGAACGTCAGTTATCCATTGCAGATTAAATGGTTCACAGCTTTCGCAAATTTGAATTCTTATTATACAAAATATAAGGCGGACTTCGGGCCCGGACGTACCATTGATCTTGATGTGTTTGCCATGAGTATTTATATCCAAAACACAATTAATCTTGGAAAGGGTTGGACCGGTGAACTGACAGGATATTATAACTCACCATCCATCTGGCAGGGAACTTTTAAAAGCAAAGAAATGTATGGTGTTGATGCCGGGATTCTGAAAACTTTATTAAAAGGCAAGGCAACTGCTAAAGTATCTGTCAGCGATATTTTTAAAACGATGCGGTGGGGAGGTATCAGTGAATTCACCGGTCAATACATAAGTACCAGGGGTGGATGGGAAAGCCGGCAGTTAAAATTAAACTTTACATATCGTTTTGGAAATACCCAGGTGAAGGCTGCACGTCAACGCAAAACAGGAACTGAGGATGAAAACAAAAGGGCTGGAACACAATCATCAACAGGAGTGAATAATTAAGAAAATTTTTATTGATTGAAGGTCACTGTCAGGTTGAACAGTGACCTTCTTCAATTGTATCCGTTGAAAAGAAACTTTTAGAATGATTGAATTAAATTCTCATTCCAGCTCCTTGCAGTAATAACCTATGTTGGTAAGTGCTTCCTCAACTACCTGTGGTGCGAGATTGCTTGATTCAATCCGAAGCACTTTATCCCTGTCTTTCAAATCAACATTCCAGCGCCTGACGCCGGGAATCTTTTCAATATGACTCTCTGCTTCCGAGATATTTTTTTTATACCTCAGATTGGTTTTGAAAACAAGTATATCCATACTAAGGTATTTAAAGATGACAAAAAGGACTCATTCAATTAGTTGACTCACTCTCTTCCGAACTTTTGCTCCAGGGGGCCCGGCATCGGTTACGCAGATCCTGCTTGAAAGCTTCCCTTTGTTCAGGAGTCATGTCCTGCAGCTTTTGATTCATCCGTTCTTTCCATTGCTGTCTTTTATGCTTCCAGCCGCCATGAAACCCGCTGAAAAGTATCTTCGATAAAATCAGCAGACCCAACGCCTGCCAGAAAGTGATGGGATTGATTCCTGTGACCGCTGCGGGCAAAATCATATTCCAAAGGGTCATCACAATAAATGAAACCAGGGCAGCTACGGCTACAACGCAGACAAAAATCAACACTGCTTTACTTCCTCTTTTCATACCTGAATGCATATAAATACTTTTAATAATTGGTGGCCTAATCGATTGGTGGCCTAATTGATCTTTTAAAAACTTAGAGTTTCAGAAGCTCTTCCCTCATTACCTGCAGTCTTGCACGAAGATGAAGAACTGCATATCTTTTTCTTGATAACAATGTATTGATGGGGACTCCCGTTCGTTCAGCGATATCTTTAAAAGGAATGCCATCCATTTCATTCATCATAAATACTGATCGTTGTTCTTCCGGCAATTCAGCCAGGGCAGCGGTTAATTCCTCCCAGAATAAACTCCTGATGTAATCAGTTTCAGGATTTTCATTTTCTTCGGTAAAAATATCAGTCCAGTCAAAAGTCAGTTCACCGTCTTTGTCAGGATAAATGTCTTCCAGTAAATCCGGTTTATGTTTGCGTTTGCGATCAATTATTTTATTCCGTGCAACAGTAAATAACCACGAGGTCACCTGGTCAATAGGCTGTGTGTTGCCGATAAACTGGTAAAAAACGTCCTGCAAAATATCTTCAGCATCAGCTTCATTTTTAACCCTCTTGCGGATGAACCCAAGAAGGCGTTTGCTGTAAGCGTTGATAGTCTGAGTGATATTCGATTTTTGGGTCGCTGTCATGCCGCTTGGTATCGTCATAGCCTCATACATGTATGATATGGTTGACGATTAATAGAAAGGGATATTTTAAAAGTCCGTAAAAAATTTCAGGCCGTTGCCGGTTTCGGCCAGCAAATGTCCAGGTCCAATAACGTTCAAACCTAATATAATCTTTATTATTTCCAGCCGGGATATTTTCCGATGCGGAAGTAGTTATTTGTAATTTGCAGATTATTCTAATATGGCTAGAGTGTTGATTTTATTTGCCCACCCTGCTTTTGAAAAATCAAGGGTTCATAAGGCTATGGTTAAACAAGTGCTGAAAGTAGAAGGCATCACTTTTCACGACCTTTACGAGTCTTATCCTGACTTTGATATTGATCTTGACAGGGAGCAGGAACTTTTACTGCAACACGATGTTATAGTTTTTCAGCATCCATTTTACTGGTACAGCTGTCCTGCTATTCTAAAGCAGTGGGAGGACCTTGTACTGGAACACGGATGGGCATATGGCAGGGGAGGCACCAAACTGAGTGGCAAGATTCTTTTTAACGCGATCACGGCAGGAGGAAGAGAAGAAATTTACCAGGAATCCGGATATAACCGCTTCACGATAAAGCAGTTGCTTGTTCCATTTGAGCAAACGGCGCAACTATGTAAAATGATATATCTGCCGCCATTTGTCATTCATGATACGCACCGGATGAATCCTTCTTCAATAGAGCTTGGCGCTCTGAGATATAAACAGGTGATCGAAGATTTCAAAAATGATAAAATCATTCAAAAGGACCTGCAGAATCTGAAATATCTCAATGAAATTATCCCGGCTCCTTCAGAACTAAAAAACTAGAAAATGGATCAAAAAGATTTTCTTTTCCAGGCAATGATTTACCTGGCCGCGGCCGTAGTGATGGTCCCGGTTGCCAAAAAACTCGGTCTCGGCTCTGTACTCGGATATTTGTTAGCAGGCATTGTTATCGGTCCGGCTTTTCTTGGATTTATTGGGCAGGAAGGACAGGATCTCATGCATTTCGCTGAATTCGGTGTAGTGATGATGCTTTTTCTGATCGGCCTTGAGCTTGAGCCGGAATTATTATGGAAACTGCGCAAACCGATTCTGGGCCTGGGGGGTTCACAGGTGGTTTTAACCACAGCTGTTGTTACGATGATAGCCATGTTATTTGGCTTCGCCTGGCAGCCTGCACTGGCAATCGGCATGATTGTGTCGTTGTCTTCAACGGCGATAGTTTTACAGACCCTTAACGAAAAAGGATTGATGAAGCTGGCGGCAGGCCAAAGCTCCTTTTCGGTACTTCTTTTCCAGGATGTGGCTGTAATTCCAATGCTTGCTTTGTTTCCCTTACTTGCAACTTATGTTCCGCCGGAAGTGGCGGACGCGGAGCATCACACAAAAACACTGGTGGATGGATTACCCGGCTGGGGACATACGCTGGTAGTGCTCGGTTCCGTAGGAATCATTATTCTTGCCGGAAGATACCTTATCAAGCCACTGTTTCGCATTGTAGCCAGGACCCGGTTAAGAGAGCTTTTTACCGCCTCCGCATTATTGTTGATTGTGGGTACGGCGGTGTTGATGACACAGGTTGGTCTTAGCCCCGCCCTTGGTACTTTTCTTGCCGGTGTGGTACTTGCTAACAGTGAATACAAACATGAACTTGAAAGCGATATTGAACCTTTCAAGGGACTCTTCCTGGGCCTTTTTTTTATTGCGGTAGGTGCCTCGATAGATTTTGCATTAATCCTCCAACAGCCGCTGACTGTATTTAGCCTGGTTGCGTTACTGATAATAGTGAAGGGATTGGTGCTTTACTTACTCGGCAAAATTTTCAAACTCGGCACAGATCAAAACCTGATATTTTCTTTTGCACTCAGCCAGGTGGGCGAGTTTGCTTTCGTATTGTTTTCATATTCGTTAACTGAAGGTATCCTGCCGAAACCAACTATTGATATCATGATTGCTGTTGTTGCAATCAGTATGGGCCTCACACCGCTGCTTATGGTCCTCAATGAAAGATATGTTCAGCCAAGAATCGGTTCATGTACGGAGGTGCCGGTTGATAAGTTACCTGATAACATTGACGAAAAAAATCCGGTGATCATTGCAGGTTTTGGAAACTTTGGCAGCACCGTTGGCAGATTTCTAAGAGCACACAAAATCGGAACAACTATTCTTGATATTGATTCTGACCGTGTGGACCTGCTAAGAAAAATGGGTTTTAAAGTGTATTATGGAGATGCATCGCGGTACGACTTGTTAGTGTCGGCTGGTGCAGATACGGCCAAACTAATTATCATAACACTTGAACCCCCTGATAAAAGGCTTGAGATGATCGAGACGATCAAAAAACACTTTCCAAATCTTCGCATGCTGGTGAGAGCCCAAAATCGTTTTGATGCTTATGACCTGATGAATGCAGGTATGCTCCATGTTTACCGCGAAACGATTGATACCTCCGTTCGCATGGGGGTTGACGTGATGAAGCTACTAGGCTACCGTGCTTATACCGCGCAGCGTGCCGCCCGGACCTTCCTGAAAATTGATGAGAAAAACCTTAGGAAACTTTCAGCTATCCGTGATCCCGATCAATATATACTCGCCGCGAAAGAAAAAATTGAAGAACTTGAACAAATAATCCAGGCGGAACGTGGTGATCTGATCCTGCAGGAAGACGGCGCCTGGGATGAAGAAAGCCTCATCGCTGAAATGCAGGAAAACGGCGTCAGGTTGTTAACATCCTCTGCTCCTGAACCCGGTTCGCAAGAGAACGGTTCCTGAAATCACATTCCATATCTTTGCCGGCTGCTTCGAAATAAGCTGTGTATTTATTCGTTAACGGTGCCTTACTTATGCAAACTATTATACAGGACATAAAAGATCTGTTCGCAACGATCAGCCAGGAAGAAATTACATCGCTTGAAAAAATTCCCCAGTCGGGCAGCGACAGGTTTTATTTCCGGTTGATTACTCCTTTGCGTTCATATATAGCAACTTTTGGGAAAAACATCCGGGAGAACAATACCTTCATAAATTTCAGCAAACATTTTCGTCTGGCTGGCAGCCCGGTTCCGGAAATTTTTGCAGTGAATGAGTCGACCACAATTTATCTGCAGGAAGATTTTGGTGATGTATCCCTTTTGAATGTGCTCGAAGCAGAAGGGCACGGTGAAACTGCTTATAAGTTTTTTCAGAAAAGTCTCAGGAAACTGGCCGAAATTCAGATTTTCGGTGATGCAAATCTCGATTATAGCATATGCATTACGAGCCATGAATTCGGCAAGCAGGCTATCATCAGCGACTTGTTATATTTTAAGTATTATTTTCTTGACACCCTCGGGATTGCTTATGACAAAGAAAAGCTGCTCGATGATTTTGAGGCGCTCGGTACTTATCTTACTTATGTAGATTATAAATATTTCATGTTCAGGGATTTTCAAAGCCGCAATGTAATGGTGAGTCGTGATGAAGTTCATTTCATAGATTACCAGGGCGGTATGAAAGGCGCACTTCAGTATGATGTTGCTTCGTTGCTATGGCAAGCCAGGGCCGAATTGTCTAACGAGTGGAAACTCAGCCTGCTTGATTATTATATGGATTGTGTGGAAGAGATCCTTAGCACCACCATCGATCGTGCGCGTTTTGTAAGCCAATATAATGGATATGTGATGATAAGGCTGCTGCAGGTACTCGGCGCCTATGGTTTCAGAGGTTTATTCGAGAGAAAGGCGCAGTTCCTCACCAGCATTCCTCTTGCCCTTCGTAACCTTAAGTGGTTTGTAGAAGATAAGAGAATTGGAATCGGTCTTCCTGAATTTGAAAGACTGCTTGGCATTATCGTGGAAGATGAAATCATCAGTCGTTTCGAGCCGATCCAGGCCACTGAAGAAACCCCGCTGGTTGTAAGGATCAGTAGCTTCTCATACAAAAACGGGATTCCGATTGATGCCACTCCAAATGGCGGTGGATTTGTTTTCGACTGCCGTGGGATTTTAAATCCTGGCAGACAGCAGGTATTTAAAAGCCAGACCGGGCGGGATAAGGACGTTAAGGATTTCCTGGAACAACAAACAAAAATGCCGGATTTTCTCAACGGTGTATTTACGCTAACAGATATAGCCGTGGAAGATTATATCAAACGTGGTTTCAGTAACCTGATGATCAGTTTTGGCTGTACAGGTGGCCAACACCGTAGTGTATACGCTGCCGATGCCCTGGCGCGGCATCTCCGGAACAAATTCCATGTCAATATCATTCTTAATCACATGGTCCAGGACGAAAAAAAATGGATAAACTAGGCGTATAACTATTTCACATGTACTATCTTATTTACGGACCTATATACCTGCTCTCCCTTTTACCACTGCGTGTTTTATATGTGTTGGCAGACTTTGTATATGTGGTGCTCTATTACCTGGTGGGATATCGTAAAAAGGTGGTGATGAAAAATCTTGAGACTGCTTTCCCCGAAAAAACAGAAGCTGAAAGAAAACGGATTGCAAAGAATTTCTATAAAAATTTTGTTGATACTTTTATTGAAACCATTAAACTACTTTCTGCCAGTAAAGATTTTTTATCCCGTCATCTTACAATAAAAAACGGGGAGTTGATTCAATCACTTTACAACCAGGGCAAACGTGTGCAGGTTCATCTTGGACACAACTTCAACTGGGAATACGGCAACGCTGCATTCGCAGTGTTTACCCCTTACCCCTTTCTTGGTGTTTACATGCCAATCACAAATAAGAACTTCGACCGGATGTTCCGTAAACTTCGTTCAAGATTTGGCACCATACTTATCCCGGCTACGGATATGCGAAAAGCCATGCTGCCCTACAGGAATGAAGTTTATCTACTGGGCCTGGTCGCGGACCAGGTGCCCGGGGATGTTCAAAGGGCTTTTTGGATAGATTTTTTCGGAAAGCCTGCACCTTTTACGAGAGGACCAGAAAGAGGTGCCAGGGCGGGTAATATTTCCGTGGTGTTTGCTCAAATTTATAAAACAAAACGAGGGCATTATATTACAGAATTCAGCTTAGGTGTTGACGACCCTGCTTCCCTGAAAGAAGGAGAACTGACTAAACACTATGTTCGTTTCCTGGAAGAAGTTATCCGTAAATATCCTGACATGTGGCTTTGGAGCCATCGTCGTTGGAAACGCGACTGGAAGCCCGAATACGCCGGGAACTGGATTGGCGACACACCTCCTCCTTCTTCTGATTTATCCTAATTTTCAAAACGGGAGATAACCTTACGGAGAATCCTGATCTGGTTGCAGATCTCTGCGATCCGCAGCGGATGATCCAGGATATTTAAAGCTTGCAATTCAAGTTCAAGTTCGGTGATTCTCCGGGCATAATATTCCTTTTCGTCAGGATTGCAATCAGAGAGACTTTTGCGTGATTTTTGCTTCGCGGTAATTGGCCCCTGGTATAGTGGTAATGCGGTTTTTAATGCGCGTGTTGTGTACCTCATAGTATGGTTTTCAATTCATGAGCGGCACTTAATAAGCAAATGCTTCATAGCCTGAGCAAATTAACTGAATACCATACTAAAAGACTAGAGTATAAATTCTAAAACTTCGTAAGTACTAATACTTATTCATATCATGTACTTATCAAGCGTGTCAGTTAAGCACGCTTTTATCTTTTGCGACTTCAATCTTTTGTTGATCCTTGATAGCCGTCCATCCACCAACAATATTGCGGAGATTATGTATTCCCTGTCTTTTAAGCAAAGACGCGGCAATAACACTGCGGTAACCGCCGGCACAATGCACATAAAGATTGTGGTACTCCTCGATGTTCGCCATGCTGGCGGGATTGCTCATTTCATTCAGCGGAATATTCATAGCACCGGCAACATGACCATCAGCAAACTCTGCCTCCCTTCTAACGTCAATTACAATAAGGTTATCATCGAATGGAATATCCATGGCAAGTTCATCTGCTTCAATATCGATGATCAGGTCAATGTCATTGCCACCTGCTTTCCAGGCTTCAATGCCCCCTTCCAGGTAACCCATCATTTTAGAGAAACCCACGCGGGCCAGACGCACTACCGTTTCTTTTTCCTGGCCTGGCTCTGTCACCAGCACCATTGGTTTATCGAAAGGAAGCAAACCACCGGCCCATTCTGCAAAGCGGCCTTCAAGCCCGATGCTGATTGAACCAGGAATAAATCCAAGGGTAAACTCTTCAGCTTTTCTTGAATCCAGGACAATTACTTCTACCTGGTTTTTCCATTCTTTAAAAGCAGCCACAGACAATGGGGTGAGCGCAGTATTCAAAACTCCTTCAAGACTATCATACCCTTCTTTGTTAATTCGTGCATTGATTGGAAAATACTGTGGAGGTGCAGTAAGGCCAGACGATACAGAAGCAATAAACTTTTCTTTTGTCTGGGGCTGGAGTGCGTAGTTAGACAGTTTCTGTTCTCCTATCGTACTAAAAGTATCGGTACCAATATTTTTTCCGCAACTACTGCCTGCGCCATGGGCCGGATAAACTATCACATCATCTTCCAGGGGAATAATCTTGTTGTTTAATGACTCATAAAGCATCCCTGCCAGTTCTTCCTGGCTCAGGTTACCACTGCTAAGATCGGGGCGACCAACATCACCCACAAAAAGAGTGTCACCGGTGAAAATTGCATGTTGTTTACCGGATTCATCTTTTAACAAATAACAGGATGATTCCAGCGTATGGCCGGGTGTATGAAGCACTTCAATACTCACTTTACCAAGCTGGAAGATCTCGCCATCTTTGGCCAGGTGAATCGGGAACTCCGTTTCAGTTGCCGGTCCAAAAACGATAGGAGCTCCGCTTGCTTTACTAAGGTCAAGATGACCACTTACAAAATCAGCATGAAAATGGGTTTCAAAAATATATTTGATGGTAGAATTTCTTTCTTGCGCCAGCTGCAGATAGCTATCAATATCTCTCAGGGGATCGATCACGGCTGCTTCTCCCTCACTTTCAATATAATAGGCTGCCTCACTCAAACAGCCTGTGTATAGTTGCTTAATAAACATGATGCAAATTTAATAAATTAAAAAGTCAAAAGTCAAAAGTGCCAACCCCCGGCGGCTTATGCCACGGATTTTAACTTTTGACTTTTGACTTTTTGTTCTTTTAACTAATCAGGCATTTAAATCTTCCACACATTTCATGATGTGGGAAACCCGGTCAGTACTGACCGAATAATAAATGAACTTGCCGTCACGCTCGGTCTTCACAATTCCTGCCCTTCTCAGGATCGCCAGGTGTTGTGATGCTACAGATTGTTCGAGACGCAGGCGGATGTAAATCTCTGTGACCGTAAGCCTTTTGTTTTCATCGATTAGCTTAACGATCTGCTGACGCAGTTTGTGATTAAGTGCCCTTAGGATCATGGCTCCTTTCTTAAGATTTAGAAAGTCCACTTTCACGGGGCTACCTTCTCCGGACTCTGCATTCAACACCATCGAATAATTGGTGGTTGTAGTTACATTCATGAGCACATCAGAGCTTTTTAAGATTAAACATACTACTTAGCATTGGCTCAGTAGAACAAACTTAGAATCGGCAAATTTAATATGTAAATCTTAAATGCAAAGGTCAAAACTGATTAAAACTTATAGTTGCTTAATTTCTTTTATAAGTGTAAACTTCCTTAAGATAATACGGGGGAACATAGGCCAGATCAGCGAAAACCTTGCCTACGTACGATTGGTAGGATAAATATGCGAGATTAAAATATGCATAATCCCATTTTAGGAAATGGGCATTTTGATGCACGTTCAGGCGTTTCCACTTATCACTCCCGCTTCCAAAAAAGCCAATCTCGCGGTTTATCAACTGATCTGCATATGCAGTTTCGTCGAGTTTGAGTGCGATCGGAGGAACTATTTCCGAAAGATCAGAGTCGAAAACGGCCGTAAATACTTCCTCCCTTCTTGCGTCTATCATGGGAGCATAGTAAAGCGAAGACTTTGGCCCTACCGGATTGAAGTCCAGCGCTGTATATTTTGAATTCACCATCGACCAAGCCATCACTCTAAGGGTATTTTCAGTGATCAGAGGGATAGACAATGCATAAGCAAGTCCTTTTGCCGATGCCATTCCAACCCTGATGCCGGTATATGATCCCGGACCAGCAGTGACCGCGATTGCCTGCAGCTGCTTTAACTCAGTTGAGCTCTCTGCGATCAACTTAAGAATAGCCTCATGGATCCACGAAGCATGGTCTTTCTGATCTGTATTTATCAGCTTGCCTACTTCAAGGCCATCATTACCGATTGAAATGGAAGCGATCTCTGTTGAAGTGTCAATATTAAGAATGAGTGCCAATCTTGGATAGATTAAAATTTGTTATTTGTTTGCAAAGACGGGATCGGTTGAGTTAACTTCTTTAACGAGTTCAGCCGAAATCTCATACCGGTTATTCCTGACCTGTAGTGATCTCAGTAATCTTAATATCTTTCCAGCTCCGACTTTCGCCGCCCATTCGAATGGTCCATAGGGATAGCTTGTACCCAGCCTCATGGCTATGTCTATTTCTGATCTTGAGCTCAAACCTTCTTCCAGTGCGAAAAATGCTTCATTAACTATCATGGCGATAACCCGGGGAGTGACCATTCCTGGTAAATCCGGTACCCGGATATATTGCCAACCCAGCTTTTCAGCAAGAGATTCTACCCTGGATAATAGCTGATCTGTAAAGGCTAGTTCAATGATTTCCCTTTCTAGCATACCGGGCCATGAATTGATGCGGATAAAACGATCGTCTCCAATGGTAGCAAGGTTATCATTCACGCCTCCAATAAGTACCGTTTTTGGCAGTAAAGCGCGGAGTTTAGATATCCTTTCGACATCCATTTCGAATTTCAGGTCGAAATAATAATCTGCTTCAACCATTAAAAGAGAACTCAGTGAATCCGGCCAGATATACTCAATACCATCTTTTGTACTATTCTTTCCCAGAATTTCCGCTTTTAACTCTTCATCTGCAAGAACTGCGATCAACATGATAAAATATTTTAAAAGACATAAATTTGGTCAATGGAAAAGAAGATCATCGAAACCAAACAAGCACCAGCGCCAATTGGTCCCTATAGCCAAGCTGTTCAGGCAGGAAACCTGCTTTTTGTTTCCGGCCAGGTAGCTATCAACCCGGCAACCGGAAATGTAGAAGCGACAGACATCAAAGCTGAGACAATCCAGGTCATGAAAAATCTCGAAGCTGTATTGACGGAGGCTGGTTACCAGTTTTCAAATGTTGTAAAAACTACCATATTCCTCAGTGACATGAACCTTTTCGGCGCCGTCAACGAGGTCTATGGAAGTTTTTTCAGCAGCAATTTTCCCGCCCGCGAAACTGTAGCAGTAAAAGGCTTACCGAAAAATGTAAATGTTGAAATCAGCGTTATTGCGTCAAACTAGCCGGCGAACCGGTTAAAACTTTCAACTCCTTTCCAACTTTTGTGAAAGCAGCGATAGCCCGGTCAAGGTGTTCCTTCTCATGAGCGGCACTTAACTGAACCCGGATCCTTGCCATGCCTTTTGCAACCACGGGAAAGAAAAAGCCGATAACATAAATGCCTTCTTCAAGCAGTTTTGCAGCAAAGTTTTGTGCAACCACCGCATCGTATAACATGATGGGAACTATCGGGTGATCGCCCGGTTTGATGTCAAAACCTGCTGCGGTCATATTCAGGCGAAAGTATTTTGTGTTTTGCTCCAGCTTGTCTCGAAGCTCTGTTGTTTCGCTCAACAAATCCAGTACGGCAATAGACGCTCCGACTATGCTAGGTGCAAGGGTATTGGAAAAAAGGTAGGGTCTTGAACGCTGGCGAAGTAACTCAATAACTTCCTTCCGGCCACTGGTGAATCCACCTGAAGCGCCACCTAAAGCCTTACCCAATGTGCCGGTAATGATGTCGATCTTTCCCATTACTCCACGATATTCATGGGTTCCCCTCCCGGTTTTTCCTAAAAATCCGCTCGAATGGCATTCGTCAATCATGATTATTGCATCGTATTGTTCTGCCAATACAACAATTTTATCCAACTGGGCGATGGTTCCATCCATACTAAAAGATCCATCTGTGACAATAATCCGGCTCCGGGCTTCCTGGGCTTCTTTTAATCTTGATTCCAGGTCCTCCATATTGTTATGTTCATAGCGGAAACGTTTTGCCTTACAAAGGCGCACTCCATCAATAATTGATGCATGGTTCAGCGAGTCGGAAATGATTGCATCCGGTTCACCAAACAACGGTTCAAACACACCACCATTCGCATCAAAGGCTGCAGCATATAAAATAGTGTCCTCTGTTCCAAGGAAAGCGGAGATCTTCTGCTCCAGCTCCTTATGTATGTCCTGGGTTCCACAGATAAATCTTACGCTACTCATACCATAACCCCGGTAATCGATATATTTTTTTGCAGCTTCCAATACCTTTGGATGAGAAGACAGGCCCAGGTAATTATTTGCACAAAAATTCAAAACCTTCTTACCATTAACAATAATTTCAGCTCCCTGCGGAGATTCTATGATTCTCTCAGTCTTAAATAATCCATTAGACCTGATTTCTTCCAGTTCGGCCGATAGCCTGCTTACCAGATTTTCATTCATAATTTTATCGTGGTTTCGTACGAAGGTAAAAGATTGTTGTCACAGGTTGTTCCTGGCCGTCACACAAAAAACTTTAGTAATAGTGTAACATTCACTGGAAAACCTCGTCATATATTTGAACATCGAAATTTTATGAAAAGGAATTTACTGATACGTTTTATGGTGGTAAGTTTCGTTGCGGTTTGCAGCCTTGTTTTTATCCAGACCGGTATAAACAAGCAAATCGCTGAGGATCAATGTAATGACGAAATACCCTTGACCACAAAAAAAAGGGTTTCAGGTGAATTTATTATCCTGCAATCGGTTACACGTTATCTCACAGCTGGCTACCATTAAAACCTGGAAAACAAAAAATACCTTATGGCTCCCCCGGGAGCCATTTTTTTTAAAAATAGTTCTTCGGTTTTGTAACTTTCGGTCTCATTGTACGTACAACTTATATAACTGCCTCAATAATGCCAGTCAAGCACTGTTTATGACAGAAAAAGAGTATAATCAATGTGTTAACGAATATGCGGACAATGTGTTCCGTTTTATCATGAAAAATCTCCGGCATGAGGAGGACTCGCGTGATGTAGTGCAATCGGCTTTTGAGAAGATGTGGATCAACCGGGCGGATGTGGACAATGCAAAATGTAAAAGTTACCTTTTTACGGTTGCCTATCACCAGATGATAGATCATATCAGGAAGGCAAAAAGAATCACGCTGAAAGATGAATTCAAAGAAGAATCGAGGATTTACGATAAACCGGTTCAGAATACAAAGAAAATACTGGAACAGGCTTTAGGACGATTGCCGGAAACACAGCGATCATTGGTTTTGCTGAAAGATTATGAAGGTTACTCCTATGAAGAGATTGGAAAAATAACGGGACTCAATGAGAGCCAGGTAAAAGTATACCTGCACAGAGCAAGGATCCAGTTAAAGAATTATTTGGTAAGTCCCGAAAATGTAATGTAACATGAACATCAATCGTGATAACTACGAAGAATTTTTTGTTCTCTATATAGATAAAGAACTCAACCCGGCCGAACGTGCTGCAGTTGAAAACTTTGTTAAACAAAACCCTGATCTGGAAAGAGAAATGGAAATGCTTGAGCAAACCATTCTGCCACTGGATGAAATGGAGACATTTGGTAACAAAGATGTTTTATTCAGAAAAGAAAACGAACCGGTAAATGAATTGATCAATGAATTGAATTGTGAAGAGTTTTTTGTTCTGTACGCTGACAATGAACTTAACAATAATCAAAATGCACTTGTAGAAGAATTTATCTATCGCCATCCACAATACCAGGAACATTTCGAACTTATACAACAGGTAAAATTTCAACCTGAAAAACATATTGTGTTTCCGGACAAATCCATACTGTACCGGTCAGAACATGATAATAAAGTAGTACCAATGTTTTCCAGGATGCGTTCCTGGAAAATGGTTGCAGCTGCGGCAGTGCTTTTGATGATTGGTGGCACTCTATGGTATGCTCTAGATAACACAACAGGAACCGGAAATGATTTAAGTGGTGTAGCTTCCAATAATCAATTGCCTTTGAAACCTACCGTTATTGATAGTGTAAAGAAACCTACCGAACAACAGTCAACGCTAACCGACAATAATGCAAAAGAAAGGAAGGAAGTTTTACCGGCCACCATTTCAACAGAAAG